>Ga0123354_10000743_pt1 | contig 35174 bp, 19 predicted proteins | sample TergutLab28metaG_2_FD_97872 | JGI IMG/M metagenome (GOLD analysis project Ga0123354, IMG submission 97872) | Labiotermes labralis P4 segment gut microbial communities from Petit-Saut dam, French Guiana - Lab288 P4 | ecosystem: Host-associated > Arthropoda: Insects > Digestive system > Gut ... | reverse complement strand
TTAATAGAAAATGAACAATAGAGAAAAAAAAGAAACCATAGAATGTAGTATGGCACTATGTAATGGAGAATGCTTAGTATTAATAAAAAAAAAAAAATACACACATACATGCACACACACATACACGCATACATACGTACATAAATATATATATATATATATATATACATACACACACATACATACATACACACATACATACATATATACATACACACACTTACATAATACATACACACATACGTACATACATGCACACAAACATACATACATACATGCACACACACATACACGCATACATACGTACATAAATACATATATATATATATATATATACACACATACATACATACACACAGACATACACACACATACATACATATATACATACACACACACACACACTTACATACATACATACACACATACATACATACATGCACACACACACACACATACATACATACATGCACACACACATACTCACATACATACATACATACATGCACACACACACACACATACACAATACATACATACATTCACACACACACACATACATACATACATATATACATACATGCACACACACACATACATACATGCACACACACATACACACATACGTACATACATACATACATGCACACACACATACATACATGCATACACACATACATACATGCACACACACATACATACATACATGCACACACACACATATACATACATACATACATACATACATGCACACACACATACACACACACATACATACACACATACATACATGCACACACACATACACACATACATACATACATGCGCACACACATACACATATACATACATACATACATACATGCACACACACACATACACACATACATACATATATACATACATGCACACATGCATACACACATACATACATATATACATACATGCACACATGCATACACACATGCATACATATATACATACATACATACATATATATATACAAACATACATCCATACATACATGCACACACACAAATACATACATACATACACACATGCATACATACATACATATATATATATACAAACATACATCCATACATACATACACACACACAAATACATACATACATACACACATCATACATACATACATACATACATACATACATACATACATACATACGTACAATGGATCCATTAGTGTGTCACAAAGACAGCAGGATGTGGAACAAGTCATAAATACTCGTATATAAATTCGCATTGTAAAATACTACAAACATTTTACAAAACAGAATTATAAATCCTTTTACACATAAAACATTCTGTTTTCATAAGGCTGCTTTAAATTTTGCCTTGTTATTCTTGAGGATTGTACTTTTTTGCAAACAGCATAGCGTGGTATTTGGCCTATGAAGATGATGCTTCTTCCTTGTATTAATACTGTTTGTGGATGAATTTGTTTGAAAAATATCCTGATATTGATAATGTTCATTAATGGAAGTATATACCGGCATGAAACAGGCAGCATCGCTAGTTGTGTTACATTTAAAAGTTCAGTATATGAATACAGTGATGAGGAAGATAAATGAGCCCAAGAAAGACAGAGGTAACCGTGAACAGAGAAAACTTCACAGCACAAAACTTCATTATTCGTTCTCCTCATCAGATATTATTACAGTGCTCAAATCAATGCGGGTAAGATGGGTGGGACAAGTGGCATGTATGGGGGTGAGGACAGGGTTATAGAGCCATTTATTCGTGAAGTCTGAGGGAATGAGTATACTTTGAAGGCATAGGCATATGTAGAAGGACAATATTAAAATGGATCTTAAATTAGTTCGGAAGGCGTGGACTGGATTGATCCTGCTAAGGGCAGGGACAAGGAACGGGCTCTTGACAGGATATGATATATTTTGTTAACTGCAATTGGGTTGACACCTGGTGGCAGTAGTACAGACACATACGAGTATACACACAAACAGTACACAGAACAACACAATGAAGCAGAATACACAGAACAGAACATACATAACAATAAGAATACATACACACAACAGTAAGTATACAGACACCTCTTATGAATGCGGTAATAAATTTTGGGTTCTATAAAATGCAGGGAATTTCTTGACTAGCTGAAGAACTAAGCTTGACAAGAAGGGCTCTCTGCTCCATGGAGGTAGATCGTGCCGTGCAATGAATACATTTCATCACGCTTATCAAAACCCAACCAGTTATTGCTGTACAGGATATAAAAGCTGTTTATTGTGAGAATCGTGCACAGCATGTATCATATAATTTTTAAATGTTAAAATCGTTGGTCAATATGACAAAAAAGTTCAAAATTCGCTCCATACAAACAGCAGTAATAAATGGTGAATGCAGAAACACACCCACCCTGCTAAAATTAGCTACTTTATAAATACCTGCTGTTGGAATTTCTTCGTGGAGACGTCGGTTTGTGTCCAGGATGAACATTACATTGATGCCAATCGTAATGAGCAACACCACGACTAGTGACCCCTGCAACATGCCAATTAGATCCCCTCCATGTTCATGTTACAACCATTAAGCATCTATACATAGAGTACTGGTAACGACACATGGCGAAAATTCCCCCCAAGATAATTCTTACACACGTGAAGTAGAAATATGTATATCGTATTCCTTAACATACACAGTGGACAGACAAACATCTTTCTATAGTCCTCAGAAGTTGCCTCTGTCCACTCCATAAAGGCATACAGTCGGAGCAGAGGTATAGCTGCACTAATTCTTCACCTCAGTACTGTATAGAAGCGGTCAACCTGACAGCTCGGCCTTTTTATTACCGGGAAAGAACCCCGGTACCCACTGCACAGCATGCTGAATGAGCCCCAGAATCCGTCTGAACGTACTGAAGAAGAGAAAAATCTCTTACTCCAGCCAGGATTCGAACCCCGGGTTGTCCAGTCCGTAGCGTAGTCGCTATACCGACAACGCTATCTTGTCTCCCTGAAATTCGTTTAAATTATGTATCAATATTCAGCTGGTACCTCACAGAGAACACACTGCATTTCCGTTACACAGACCAATCCGTTAACGCTTTGAAGGGATATATTTGCAGTCTACTGTTTGAAACACAAGGAACATATAAACACACTGCGTGGGTAAAAATGCAGATTTTTTTAACGTTAATGCAGGCAGTATGTAGAGCAGTTACTGTGATTTAAGGGGTTAAAATCAGAGGTATTAATTATTTAGTCGACGTCATGGAACCTGAAAAAAACCCTTGAAAATAGCAGACACTAAATCCAACATCACCCAGCTCAATCCAATTCATATTTTAACAGCTAGGTTCTTGAACATATTCTTTCTGTCTAAGACTAAAGGGCTACAAGAACAGGTGAAATTTCTGAAAATGGAGTGACTAAGGAAAAGGCACGAAATAGTTCAATCAGCAAGTACTGTCTCCAGGAAGGGCTGCCCTGTTTACGATGTAATTCGCCTTGAATCTGAAATGATTATTATGTAACAAACTAACGTACAGACCACAGGACACGAGGTAATGCCCGCGAGGAGCGGGCGTCTCTGACGCGGTGCGGGGGCTGCTGGCTTTAGTGAAGACAAACGGCAGACTGCTGTGCTGCACACGAAGTGAAAACAGCAAACATTTAGAGAAGCAAGTTGTGGGCCACTGCACAGTTTGTGTACTTTCAGGATGGGCGGTAGCAAATCGTCATTCAATACATCTTACGCATGCGCATCTACGCATACCTAGCAGGGATCATCCTCCCGGTTGATGGACAAACATCAGCACTCTGCTGTAGCCAGCCGTCAGATTTACCTTCTGAAACCGATTTTATATGCCCTACTATAGACATGGCGGTGGTGCAGTTGGTTGAGGCACGGCGCTAAAAGCCGGAAGGTTGCGGGTTCGATTCCCATTGGTGTCATTGGAATTTCTCATTTATATAATGCTTCCGACCGCACTATGGCCCTGGGGTTGATTCAGCCTCTAACGGAAATGAATACCAGGAATAGTTCCTGGGTATAAAGATGACCGGTGCGTAGGTCTGACAATCTTACCATCTTAATGTGCCGACTGTCTTGAAATCTGGGAGCCTCGCCCTCCTGGAACCCTCAGGGACTGTCCAGTCATGTACAGAGATTGCTTGCTCTAGACATGGTGTCAGCAAATTATTGGTTCAATTCGGTACTCGAATAAAAATTCCAACACTCACCAGAAATTTCTCTGCAAGAATGACCGCGCCTGCCCGTGCCTCTAACTACTGCACACTAGCCTCGTTATCATATTGTAATATGCAAGAAAGGTACATTGTTGTTGTCCCTAACACCAAGCCATTAAGTCATATCAGTTGTTGCAGGTCACGGCACCTTTACGCTTGGGGATAGGATTCCCAGCACCCATCGGCTAGCAGGCAGGGAGGTTACAGAGACAATCTCAATGCCATGGACCACAAAAATCTGTTATCCTTGTTGGTAATTAAGTCCAGCCCTCAGCCTTGTCACAGTACCTATGGCGATATACCGGATCCATATAAGATGATACCAAATACTGGTCCTTACTTGTATACGAGGTGATTCAGAAGGACAGGTAAATAATTTTGGAGGTAATAGTATCAGTCATCGCGAGAAAACAAAGTTTATACAAATATGTGCCTATTTTTGAATGGTTACCCAGATCGAGCTCTTTGAGTCTCCAGACTAACTCCGTCAGATTTTTGTTTGTGGGGTTGGATGAAGAGCGAAGTGTACAAAATAAAGGTGGATACACCAGACGAATTGCTCTCTCGCAATATGGATGCTGCTGCCAGCATAACGAAACGTGAAGATCAACTCAGACGAACAAAACGCGATCTTCGCAGACGAGTTGCAAAGTGCACTGAGGATGACGGCAGGATTTTAGAATATGTGTTGTGAACCGTAACAAATATGTCATTTCTGTTTAACAAATTTGCCATTCAAATGTTTAGTTAACATTAAATTTAAATTAACAATAAGTAATCTCTCTTACCTTATTTCCGTTTACAGTGATCTTATATTTGTAGATTCAAACAGCTCTATCGCGGTAACCACTCGGAATTAAACACTTTTTCATATGAGCTTTTGTTCTCATAGTGACCGATATTATAACCTCCCAAAATATTGATTTTCCTCTTGAAACACCCTGTACACAAAAGCTGTCACTAGTATTCCAGCTTAAAGTGCAACATATGTGAATGAGATAGAACACTAAGTAACAAATTCATATTTCCTCCCAGTGATATTCCTTGATTTTAAACTCATTCCAGACTCATAGTGGGGCGAGAATAGAGCTCTGTAACTTGACATTAGCGGCTAGGCCACTGGCTGGCCCGCCGAAAAGTCGGAGTTCAATTCCCGGCAGCCGTAAGGTATCAGAATCCAGACCAGCTCTTGGAACCATCCAGCCTCGTATCCAGTACCTAAGGTGGATGCTCCCCCAGAGTCGAAGCGGCCGGAGCATCAAGCAGACCATTCACCTCCAGCCAGTACCGATAATCAGAAACCGACTGGCCTGCGCTGAACTTAGCACAGGGATAACTCTGCTTTACGGACAAGCAGACTGTTTCTTTAGATGACCGACTATCAGCTGTACCTGAAATATCCTTGTAAGAAGTCTTCTTCTGCCCAAATGGCGTGTAGGAAGCGGCTGTACGCTGTACAAGCCGCGCTTTGCGATGACAGGTTGGGCGCGTGTATTCGGTTGCCAGATGTCCATGGATGCGGCCACTCGCCTGCATTCACACCTGCAGACATAAACAAATACGAGCTGGCCAAAAGATTTCTGCGAAACTACGCACGTTTAACCCTCTAAACGCTATGTAAAAATACTTTTCTATCCACTGCTCTGCGATTTTCGAAACACTGCTGTTTTTAGGAACGTTCCCAGGCTTCGCCCTTTTGCCCTTTTGCTAATAGCAACATATACACGAAGACGTGTTGAGCAGTGGCTGCATGGTACTGACAGAAAAAAACCGAAATACTTGGGAAAAGAAAACCTGTTCCACTGGTACTTTGTCCACCACAACTCTGACACGGAGTGATCCTGAGCCAGATCAATCCAATACATGCCCTTCTGTGATTTTAACGAAGATCCATTTTTATATTATCCTCCCGTCTATTCGTAGGTCTTTCCATGCCCGTCTCTGAATGTCATCTATTATAAAACAAATACAGAAAAATAAATCTGAATTAAGGGCGCATAATTGAATGAAGGGAGCACAGAAAGTTTTGCATTAATAAATATCAAGTTTTCTCCCTTTAGATCAAAACATTAATTCAATAATATCTACAAATTCGTTTCATACATCCAAGAAAACCCAGCATCCGGAGTGTAATCGCCAAACCTCTGAATGGCGCACATAAAAACAATAGCTGTTTATTATGAGATCCATGCGGAACCGCACTTTATATTAGACAAAGCTACCTGTCGCGCAGCTAATCTAGTTATTTCTTGCTTTTATTAAACGCGATGATTCATTGCTGTATTCACATGGCTCCTCGTTGGTCTATATCATGAACCAGATTATTCCAGCACACAATCTCCCGCCCTTTTAATTTAGTATCCATTTCAATCTCTCTCTCTACTCTATGCCTAGGTCCTCGAGGTAGTCTCTGTCCTTGAAACTTCCAGACGAAATTTTTTCTCTCCCATACGCTCTACATGTCCAGTCCACTAAATGAAGATTAGTGCTATATATAAGCCTAAGTCAATATAATCATATGCCATATCCTAATAACTTCGGTTTATCTTTCTGGTTTGATTGTCTAACAAACACACAAAGAAACAGTAAACACAAGAACCAGCCATATTTTTAAATTAATGGTCGTTCGACTAATGAAGATTTTCTGACTTTTAAGTAACCCCCATATTACTGACCGTATCTGTAAGAACCCACCACTGGTCCCTATTCTGGGCCAGATGGATTTAATCCATGCCTCGCATCATGTTTATTTAACGACAATATTCAAATATTACACATAAATGGGCAGAAGAGGAAAATGGACTGGCAGTAAGACAAACGATAATCTGAATTCAATAGGTTGTTGGTGTGAAAGTTTACAACATTACCAACTTTGACGAAGAATTGTCTCAAAGTGCGAAGTTCCCGTAAATCCATTGCCGACACAGTTCTTCTAATTCAAAGCGACCCGATTTAGATTCACTACAAACATTACAACCGACGTAAAAAATGTGGATATTTTCAAATTTGGGCATAAAACCCCAAAACTTTCAACAAGGGAAAATTTCGTAGAACAATTAAACAGAAATTTTGGTTGTGTGTGAGCGCGCGCGCGCGTGTGTTTGTGCAAGTGGAGGAGGTGGTGGATAACTTATTCATTACAGCGAACAGATGTTTCGGCAAAGTTTCATCAGTGGAATGCTTGGCATTGTGGTCTGGTACAAACTGCGTCTTCGCTGTTTGTCAAAACACAGATGTCGCCAAGACCGCATTAAAAAACCACCTGTTTTGTAATATCAACACAGCTTAGAATGAGCTGTGAAACTCCTCTGTCAGGGATAATGACATCCATAAAATCCCTCAAAATGTCGTCAGGCACCTAAAATAATAGTTCGTCTACACACACGCACAAGTTCTGGAACTGACGTCACTAAAGATCTAGCAGCAACTTTTAACCACTTGAAAGGCTGATAAAAAAAAAGGACGGTCAAAGTACTTTTCTGTCCAGCGCTCTTCGAGTAAGAAAAAGCACCACTTTCCTTGAAGGTCTCAACGCTTCGCCCGTTTGTCCTTCTGACGGGAATGGATCATTTGTGAAATGATTACTGACAAATGACAACTCTTACTTTAGCCAAGTGCATCTTTCGCTATATTTCTCCAGGATCCCCTTTAATGTTATCCTCTTTATTGATTGCTTGTCTTTAAGAAGACAAAAAGAGAAGATGAGGGTAATGAAAGGCATCAGGTTTATTATAAGGAGAAGGGCACGAAATTTGGTGCTCTGAAGACTCACAGGCTGCGTCCGCTTGTACTTCTGGTAAAAGGATGTAAGACACAAGTGTTGGGAAGTGAAACATTCACTTTAATATTATCATCCAAATAAGACCTATACCGCTCAATGATTTAATACGTTCAGACTTTTCAACCACAGATTTCAGTTGCGTTCTCTTCTTCCCTTGCACATTCTTACTATCCGTGATTCATGCACCCTAATAATATTTAATTAATCTCCTCGTTACGCCGTTCTACAGTGGCTGCTGTGAAGGAATTAGCAACACACATTCAAGCAGTAGTGCTTGAAATTATAAAATTATCACAACACCTGAAAGTTGGAATGCGCAAATTGTAATCCAGAAGCTATAACATAGAACATAAGGTGCCTGAACTGTTACGCTACTCACAAATTCCCCAACTTGTTTATTGCTTCACACACAAATACATACTGTTTCAATTTTCTCTTTGTTCATCACAGCATAAATTTAATCCCAGCGACTGCTTTGACTGCCGGAAATGTCTAATCCATTTTGCATTCCGCCTCTTCTTTGTTTCAAGTACTGCAGTTCCGTGGGTTGGACAAACAGTACATAAGACGCAGACAGGTGCTGCCCTCTGCCTTGCTACACTTCTCAATTGCAGAGATGAGCATTCTTTGAAGTCACGGAAGTGACAACCGCAAACATTTCACGGTTTCAGACGCAAAACAGAAGGAACGTGAACAAACAGCAACATCCTAGTGAGGTGGCCGCGAACACTGCATTTTTCGCTTCTTCCCTACAATGTGGCCTTTTTAAAAGAGGAATAAGACAAAAGAAGCAGAAGAAGGATGAGGAGGAGAAGAAAAAGGTGTGTAGTGACAAATACTGCTTTTAATATCGGGGCACAAAACTGACTACTCTGAAGATTACCAGTCAGTGCCCGCTCGTCCTTCTTGTGTCCTTAAGGTAGGCTGGAGGAAATGAAAGCGCTGAGAAGTGATGTTAGTAAATTGATGGGAAGTGCTCTGTTTTGGTATGCAACATCTTGAATTTTTGTTTTTCAATAAATGAATAATGATTAAATTCTTATATCGGTAGGAGGTCTGCGCTTGGGAGGAAAACTTAAATCCATTATTAGGAGGGAAATATTTTCTGGTTGAGAAATGCATAAAAAAGAGACGTGCTGGCATGTGGCACGTATGGTGCACAAAGTTTTGGTGAGGAAATCTGAAAGGTGAAGAGTTCACGTGGAAAAACTAGGAGTAGATGGAAGGAAAATATTAAAATTATTATTACAGAAACTTGTTTGCATGGCGTGGGGTAGATATATTTGGCTCACGACAAAAAAAATTGGTGGACTCTTGCGAACGCGGTAATGAACCGTGGGGACCTGTAAAGTGCGGCGAGCTGCTTTAGCAGAGAAACTATCAGGTTTTCAAGAAGGCGTCTGTTCCATGGAAGTATGCAGTGCGACGTGGATTTGGGGAACCAAATCAGGTTTTTCTTTAAGACCGAAAACCTGAGTTTCCTCTAAACACTAAGTTTTTAAAATTAACTGAAACGTCACAATAATCACACTGTGCTTGCATTATAGACACGAATCGGTTAAAGTCAATAAAATGTTTCTAACACTCTGGCAGGAGTGAAAAAGTAGCGAACGTGCCCAATAAAAATCAAGTTAATTACAAATTTAATTATGCGTTCATTTAATGACTGAATACCCAAATCCGGTTTGAAGTTCAACTGACATAAGGTAATTGGTCATTGTTTCCAACCTGGCCAAGCTGAAATGTTCAACTCGGGACCACGTAAAAATTGTATGGTAGGTTAAAAACTGGGCAAGACTATTTTGGGTTATCATGGTGGTGATTACTAGAACTAATCTTCTGAAATGTGTCCTGTAGAGGCACAGTAAATGAAATGACGTCACAATAGTTCAAATAACGTCACAGTACCTCCAATCACGTCACAGTACCTCTAATCACGTCACAGTACCTCAATCACGTCACAGTACATAAAATCACGTCACAGTACCACAAGTCACGTCATAGTACCTCCATTCAAGTCACAGTACCTCAAATCATGTCACAGAATCTCAAGTCACGTCATAGTACCTCATATCACGTCACAGTACCTAAAATCATATCACAGTACCTAAAATGATGTCACAATACCTCGTCACGTCGTAGTACCTCCAGTCACGTCCCGGTATCTCACAACACGTCACAGCATCTCAGATCACGCCGCAGGACCTCAACTCACGTCACAGTAATTCAGGTTACACCACAAGGCTTGTGTCCACTCTCACCCCTTCCAATTCGCCATCCACCAACCACTGTGAGGTGCCGAGAGACTTGTAAAATAACAATTATCTAGAACTGTAGGGCCACTGTTAAAAAACGACATTAATACTCGCTTGCTTTTAACAAGTGTGCATTTTAGTTAGGTATAGAGATTTATTACGTATCATATTACAATGAACCTTAAAGAAATATGGGAAAAAGCACAATACCAACAGGTTAGGAATCGTCGACAGAGCGCATTACTTCTGTCCCGTTCATTCTATTACTCTTCGTAGATTTTAAATTTGTAAACAATTTGAAGACAAAAAATGAAAACGCCAGGATTTTAAACGTGGCATTACGCATTTAGACATGGCATTATGCATTTAAATATGGCATTATGCATTTAAAACAAGGCACACAATAATATTTCTCCGTGTCTTAGCAACAAATCTACATTGTCGGTTTTTGTCTAAATCTCCAAAGGCTTCTTCGGCCTCAGATCGTACCTCGCAGAAAAAACGCTCTACCTCAATTACAGTCAAAAATTAAGGCCCGGTATTGTCTAAATTTATGTTTCATACAAAGTTCTGACTGTAAACGTAAATGTACTGCGTCAACAGACAGCCATCAGATAAGGAAATGTACAGAAATTCTTCCGTTTGGAGTCGTAGTATTCCCCTGCGGACTCACGGACCAAGAGACATGAAGAGGTGAACAGCGACTTTTCGAAACTGTTCTGCGAAAGCGCCTCGCAGGTCGCCACATGTACAAACGAGGCACATACATATTTTAGCCAGGTTTCTATGGCTCCAAACAGGCAACTGTGGCTTGCTGCTGTCCACATGGTAATTAATCTTCGGGTTCCATAAACGGCGACGAAATTTCTAGACCAACTAAAACTACCTCTTCTCATGAAGGACCCTGCTCTGTGGAAATCGCAATAGAATAGTTAGACCACTGATTATGCAAGATAACTTTCGTAAATCAATACACTTCCTATTTAATCAGCTTTTTCTAGAATCATGAAGGGTCTCCTGACGATATGAAATTTGGGGTTATGTAGTCCTACACAGACGAGAATATTCGATACAAGTAGGTGCGGCTAATTTTGCGAACAATAAATTGTAAGGTATCTGGAAGAAATTTACCGTAGTCTAAAACAGGTGTACTGTCATAGCATTTGTCTGAACGGACTAAAAAAAACTCAGGACGAAAGAGCTCCGCGGCGAAGTTCGAACTGAGGTTCTCCGGAATACATAATGGTGTATTAATCGGTCGACGACCTTTTGGTTCACCCTAAAACAGGCCACGAAGGCCCAGAGGGGGAGTAGATGTATAGATCTACTCTTACTTTAACCTCAACGCTAGATGTGGTTGGGTGGTCAACGCCAAGCTCTGGCCACTTTACCCCCGGGAAGGACCCGGTACTCATTGTATAGGAGGCAGGGTAGGCCCCAGGGCCGGTCTGGGTGGGTGCGAAAAATCTCACCCCCGCCAGGATTCGAACCCCGGGCCGCTCAGCCAGTAGCAAGTCGCTATACCGAGTGAGCTATCCCGGACTACCGACGTTTGGTATTTTTACTTTTTAAGACGATTCATCCCCGTTGTGGCTAATAACCAGCCGATACTTGTTGCGTAATAAATTTTTAACTTAAGGTTGTGTAAACCGTAAACTGAGAAATACAAGGTTATTCGAAATGATTGTCGGGGTTTTAACAACTGCCACCTCGTTCTCCAGATGCAACCCCATGTGATTTCTTTCTATGGGGTTATGTCAAGGATCAGGTTTATGTTCCTCCTCTTCCTGCAAGTATCCCGGAACTGAAGGTGCGAATCAGAACCGCCAGTGAAACCATCACCGCTGACATAATACAAAGAGTTTGGAACGAACTCGATTATCGTGTTGATTGTGTAGGATCACAAAGGGCGCACATATAGAGTACCTGTAAGGTATGTAACAAAAACTTGGAGTGTTGTTCTATTAAATAAAAAACACATATACTCCTATCTCAGGTGTACTGTGTATGACAAGTTGTTAAAACCCTGACAATCATTTCGAATAACCCTGTATATAATGGACTTCTGATAGGGTTTTCGTTCGGACACACATAACTGTCACACTGAATTAGAACTTTAACACTTTTTTAAGGTGACTCACCTCAGTGTGTTCATTTCCAAAACTCTAAAGCACAATGTCTACTACATGGTTTTCATTACATGACACTGCGTAGGCCCGGCACAGGCCCCTAAGCTTTCTACACAGAACTACTCTTGAAACCATTTTCGCAGCACCTAAACATTAAAACCTCTTATATTGTTCCACCCGCGTTAATATTGAAAGAAACACACACACACAACACACACACACACACAAGAGACACACACACACACAAGAGACACACACAACACACACAACACACCTTTAAAACAAGTGTATTTATGTGTCACATAGCCGTGCAAACAAGCAGCTGTTATTGCAACACACGGCACTGACTGGCTGGTCTTTGTAACGGTGACGCAGTTTGTTCCCTGCGCGGTACGAACTCAATCTTCAAATGCAAGTCACATGATTTCCAGGATTGGAAGTGTTAATAGGTGCTGCTACAGAAGTTATAAAAAAGGAAAGTATCTGGCAAATAACAACACACTGTGGTTAGCTACAGGAAGCAGATGAAAGAATAGTTCCAAATGAACGTGACCACAGGAAGAAAAAAGCTTCAACTCAGAAGTAACGAAGTGATTCTTGCTCAATTAAGGGAGTAAGAGAAGCAAGAGAAACAAGGCAGGGGAGAAGCAAATGTAATCGAGAAGCTGCCATTACCACAACATCCGGGGGAGAATCTAACATTTGTCAACGGGTAATTTGTTTGATATGGGGAATTAATTTAAAGCAGCCCTCTGACTGACGTAAATTGGATTAGCTCTGATGTGAAGTTTCATTAGGCTAATTGAAACACCATTTACACTATAGAACTGAAAGAGACATCAATATTTTGGTGTTCCCGAAATAGAAATATTTACAGAAAGTCGCCGTAAGGTTACTCGCACTCTTGCTTCGTTTTAAAAAGTCCCGAGTTCTAATCCCGACCTCGACTCAGGCTACAATAACTGAGAATCTTCATGTTTCCTCTCTTTCCTCCAGACAAATGACAGGATAGCACTTGAAATTGAGCCACGACCACTCCCACGTCTTTTCCCTTGCAATACTCTCTATTTATTCTAAAATTCGACGCTTTGCAGCCTGATATCGGGAAAAGAAATGGTCTGTAAACAAAATTAGATCAAAACATGTAATCACGTTTCTAAAATAGGCAGAGTTTCCCTTTTCCACGCTAAGAGAGCTTGCAGCGGGAGTTGCTATATAGCTTCACTTATTCTTCACCTAGGTACAGATGGAGGTGAAAAGGCAGCTTCACTTCACGTCCGCTTTATACACCCGGAGAAAGAATCTCGATACCTACTGCATAGGAGGCTGGGTGGGAACAAGAGGCGGTTTGGACGTTTCGGGGAAGAGAAAAATTACTTTCCTCAGTCGGTATTCGAAGCCAGGATCATTCAGCCTAGTCACTGCACCGCCTGCGTTATTAGAATTCGTTGAAATTACTTTTATATCGTAAGGGTTTAAAAGTAATATTACAGCAAGTAGCATAACAGAACTTCTTCAAACAACCTGTAGTTGGATTATAGTTTATTTGACGTAAGTGTTAGTATGCTGTCAGTTTGCTGTCAGTATGCTGTCAGTATGCTGTCCTCAGATTTTACAGCGTCTGTGGCGGGACTGGTAATCGGTAAATAGGAAAGAATTTGTATGCAAACCGTCATGATATACAGGAGACATGTCATTTATCTTGGGGAGCTGAGAGGAGTTCAGAACAGTCGGTGCCCCCGGTCTGGATTCATAATTAGGAACTGCTCCCTTAGTTCAATTAATATTTGAGTACTCCGTTTACACCGTGTGTCCAAATGTACAAACACCGTATCGTGGTAGGAAATAAATCAGAACGGCTTCACAGGTTTGGCCGACGTATCACTTCACTTGGTTTCAGGTTGTGACTCACTCACAAACCAGCCTTTTTTAAATAAGTTTGTGTGTGTGTGTGTGTCTGCACAACTTCAGTCTGTAGCTGTGTCGAAAACAGTACATCAGCTCTACACACCCCTTACTTAGGCTCTTCTCTGCTGCCTTCTACAGAACGTTTTATTCAGAGCACAGCCGCAAAGAGAATTTAATCCTGTATGGCTTGGCCCAACTTTAGAGAGTAGGATCATCCGAATCTCTCGCCAAATTTGGCGGTCGTACCAAGGAAACTAGCAGTATTTGGCATTCAGTAATGCTGCATTATTTATGTGGAATGTATTAGCTCTGTATATCTCTAATCATTCGTTCATTCATTCATTCACTCATTCATTCATTCATGCATTCATTCATTGTCTGTCTTGTGACAAGTCCACAGCCCGTTCAATAAAGAGTTCTCCACAGACAGCGATCTTGAGTTTCCTCTTTGTCTCTTTCTTAAGGTCATCCGGTAGCTGTCTACGTCTTCTTCCTCATCTTCCGGTCACTTCTGTCCTTCCCTATACCTTTCCTTCAATAACTCTGTGTACCTTAACGATTAAAACTTCATGTGTTGCTGTTAAAACCTTCATCTACGTGAACGCACATTCTGCCACGTAAATGTGTGAAGAATTATGAACACATATTGTAAAATATGTACAAAGGACGGTTAAGGTCAGTGTCATGCCTCTTTTCTTGCAAATTAAACAAACAGTGGTTCCATCGTCAGCAGAAACATTGTATAAACTAGTTTCTGGCTTGTTCCTTCTTTATGAGTGTTGGTGCAAATATTTGAAATTAAGAAATATATAAAATATTAACTGATATGTCCTTTACAAAGCCCCAATATTCTCTGTGGTGACAAGAATTTTCATTCAGCTTGTATTCAAACTGCAACACCACAAGCTAGATAGGCTTGTCACTGCGGAAGACGGGACTCGATCTCAGGCTATTGCAAGTGAGATTTGTGGTAGACAAAGTGACATTTAGACAGATTCTCCCAGAACTTCGATTTCCCCTCCCAGCATTACTCCAATGCTCCACATTCATCTTTATCTTACTACACTTATAATAAGGACGAGCGGACGAAGCGTGGGAACCTTTAAACAAGACAACGATTTTTGGATACCCCCAAGCACTGGACAGAAAAATAGTTTTACATTCTGATATAATATACAATAAACCAGATAAACTTTATGCAGTACATAAATTGCTTATTTACATTCAAACACGTTTCGTCTCGTTACACATCAATAGAGATAACACTAATATCGTGGAAAGGTTCTTAAAACCATGATGTTAGCAGCCCACAAAAATGACAAATACAATGAATACACTAAATTATGAAACGTCTTGTTGTAATCACAAAGAACGAAACAAATGTAACAACTCATCATGATCCTGGGTAAATGGCCAACTTGATGCACAATTACGTTATACAATACGTTTATTATTATAATTCTCTACATGTTTCGAGCAACTCCGTGCTCATCGTCAGGAGGTCAAATTTTATTAATACACCATCTGGTATAGTGACCGTCCGGTGTGCACACCGGACGGTCACTTACGGAAAATATTATAACAGATGCTGCATTAATACAATTTGACCTCCTGATGATAAGCACAGAGCTGTTCGAAACATGTAGAGGATTATAATGCTAAACGTATTATATAACGCAATTGTGCATCAAGTTAGTCATTTACGCGGAGTATTACCAGGATGTACGGCCAGCAAAACATAAAATTCATTACGATACTTTAATATTTAATTTATTTGTAACTACATTATTTTTTGTTTTTTTCTTGTTCGTGTAATGGTCTTGAAAATCTTGACATTACATTAATGTTACCCTCGGTGGATGTTGGACTGTAAATAAATAACTTATGTTAAAACATAAAGTGTACGTGGTTTGTCATATATTACTTCATGGTAACGACGCCCCAACAACTTCGCCCATCTTGTTTAGCCTTGAAATGGAAAATATCACTGTCACTTTACAGCATCTCACCACGGAACAAAGTCTGTCGCAGAACCGTTTAAGTACGCTCAAACACAGCACTACACCTGTATAAAAGCGCATCCTGGTCTTTCGTTCATTATTTCCGATCATCGCCAGTATTCATACACCTTTGTATCGACACTGAAATATGTATATAAATTCACACATGCCAGCTATATTAGGGAACACGCGAATAATGCCTGCTGTATCGACAGATCGGGCGTTAATCGATATATTGCAATTTACTTATTTTCCAGCTCACTAGTCCGGGAAGCTCTCTCTACTAATGCCACAGCCTTTCAACACATTTCTGATTCATTTCTCTCTGAACTCGCCACAAAGTTCAATAACTGCAAATAATATTATTTCCAAACTTCATAACGCAAAAAAATTCTTTATGAAATTCTCCAATCGAACAAAACAACATTCCAAACATCATTAAAATTCGAAATAAAATTTTACACGAACAAATGTTTAAAAAAAATTGATTGACCTTAACACACTGCCCTGAAATAGGTGTGGATGAACGGGTTGCCAGTTCTAAAGGATACAGTAAGTGGCACAGCTAGACGACTCAGGTTTGAAGCCCTAGACGATGGGTAAATATAGGAGAAATATGTGGAGGGATTCCCAGAAGGAACTAGTTTCAAAGCCACTGCAGTTAAGGCCTGAAACACCCTGTAGCGTACTCTTTGCAAACAATTGCTACCACTTTGTGTGGGAACGCAGTAGTTACAGTGTTTTACAGTGTACATTCATAATAATAATAATCGTGTTTTACATAAAGTACTACAGTAATTCCCCACTTTACGAGCAAAACTCTTTTTCTAAAGCAGCTTGAGAGACGAAGACACGCTATCAATTTCCACTTTCTTTCCCCGTTATATACTTCAATCTGTTCCACAGTTCAACAGTTTCTTTCAAAACACGTTACGTTCACCGTAATACGAAATACAACGGTATGAAAAAATAATACGGTGGGAAAATATATTTAAATAAAATTCTTAGCCATTAGCCCACACATAAACAATAGTTACAGCTTCAAAGCTTTATGAATAAAACATTGAAATTAAATACCAATCTTATCGTAAACGATACACAAAAATTCCTTAACAAATGAATGATCTTTTCTAGATCATTCATTAATCTTTCTGATTAACACCTTCAAAGAATACACTTCATAACAGAACTACAAAAACAATGAGAGACCCTACGATGCTGATGCTTCTGCGCAGACTGTTCAACTATTTTACATTCTACCCAGTCACAAGATTCGGGAACCGACGACACTTGGGAAAGGGAGCCGGGAGCAACGACGTGTTTGCCAGAGTCAGGAGCTCAAATAAGCTAGAATTCTTTAACCAACTGCTCGTATACCGAAAGAATACTGCAATATTGTAGTGTGGTGTTGCTGTTGGGGTGATAAACTTTGCTATAACGAACATGGTTCAACACAGAAATGTGTGACGTAAGAGTGGGAAACGTCGTGCTGTGAAACAGAAGAACTTTTGAATATTTTTCATGTCCCCCCAGGCAAGAAGAGCAAAGTAAATAGTTACGAAGGAAGCAAATTAATAACTAAGTGACACAAGTACATGACTACAATGCGAGAAAAAATTCACTTCGGGTTTTCGTAAAGCGAGCATCAAAAACAGCAACGGAAATACTGGTGTAGGCATAACAACATTAAAAATCGTAGGAAATAGAAAGAATTAGGAATAAACACTATCCAGAAGAACCGCTACCTAAGTCTAGAAAATGACGAGCATCAGAATTGGTATTCCTGTTTTCTGTACTTTGTCCTTCGTTTAGTGTGCAGAGCTCAACACAAGCTACCAGAAAAGGGACTTTTCGTCTTCAGGTACCTAAGGCTATTCCAGTGACCGATAATACAGGGTTTTCATTATATGACGCTGCGTAAGCCCGGCGTCAGTGCTGAACTAATCCAGACCCGATCGACTCTACAAGCACGTTCGCAGCGTCGTTGTGCACATCCCCACCTTTCAACGTGAGGTCGAAAACCGATCGAGTTTCCGAAATGCTATATTCTGTTCGGAATACGAAAAGGTGGGTAGAGTCCAAACACGCGGTATTACACTGCAAGTAAACGTAAAGATTCGGGGATCACCAAGCAGCCGGTGCGCGTTGTGCCATTTCATTCCCTTTCATCACCACTCCAGAGTTTGAACGCGAAGATGCGGGGCCATTTAGCAACATTCGCATTTTTTTCGTCGCTTGATTTCTTGTTAGGTGGAGAGGGTATATTGTTATGCTGGGATCGTAAAGGAGGCGGGAAGGGATTATTTTAAGACCGTCATTTGTCTCCTCCATGATGCCTCCTCAAGCGACGCCTTAAGACGCCCGTCCTCGAGGAAGAAGCTCCCTGATAAATACGCGCACGCGATAATACATGCTTCTGGCGAGGAAAGTTTAATATTGTTTTGAGTAGAAGTACCATAACCTTTCGTTTACGAAGCAGTGAACATTTGTTTGATTATGTTCTTCGGTTTTTAGCTTGAAATCTTGAAGTATTTTTGTGCAAGATACTTCACGTATTCAGAAACGTCGTTGTGTCGAGCAGTGGGAAATTTCTATCACAGCTGATACCAGAATCCAACACTTACTTAAAACTGTAGGATAATTTGTGGGTAATCAAGGCGTGGCTGAAAGAGAATTTTTATAAAAGAGACAGTACATCGATTTTCCTCTCATTCAAGAACTTCCACAGAAGCTTACCCTTTCGAGGTACATGCAGATTCGTACCTAATCAGTCGTAGAACAGAATAAGTTATAAAGGTACCTACGCGTAGAAAATGGAGGTATAGCTCCACGCCTTCTTAATCTTAGAAGTAAAGGAAGACGAGCAGTTCGAGTAACGACTCGACTATTTTACCCCTTTGAAAGACGCAAGACACGCACGATGCAGGAAATTTCTTGGGCCCGAGGGCAAGTCTGGACGGTGGGGAGAAAAAATGCTTTGCCCACAACGAGAATTGAAAACCGATATCCTCTGGTACCAAGAAGGGAGAGCTAAATCGATATAATGACTTGTCCACGGGCTGGACAATAAGGAGTTCGAGTCCCGGCTGGAGTAAGCGATTTTTATCTTCTCAAAAAGTCCAGACCGCCCGGAGGGTTCATCCAGCCTCTTATTCAATGTATACCGGGAGCTCTTCTACCTAGCCATTGTACCTACTGAGCTAACGTGACTCATAACCTTGGTTGAACAGCAATTCCTTATGAAGCCTTCACATCATCAAGACACTGACATACTTCGAGAGTCGCAAGCTGTCTGCTCGGTCAAGCGACAAACTGCGTTGATGAGCGTGAAACGTGACCGGAAAAAAGCCGCAATAGTTTACACATTCGGTAATAGAAGGAGTTCACTACAGGGAACATCAAAATAATATTTTCAATAGAGCATCAAAACCAAAAACTCCCAATGACAGGGTTGTGGGTTATTAAAAAGGTAGCGTAACTAATTGTACAAGACGTGAACCTGGAATTAAATCCAGGATTGTCATGAAAAAAGTAGCATTCAACAAGAGGAAGGTTCTTTTCTCCAGCAAACTGGTCTTACATATAAGGGAAAATCCAGTAAATTGCTATATTTGGAGCATAGCTTTGTATGGTGCTGGAACTTGCACACTTCGGAAAGTAGATTAGAAATACCTGAGAAGTATTCAAATGTGGTGCTGGAGAAGAATGGAGATCAGTTTGACTGATCATGTGAGAATGAAGAAGTACTGCATACAGTCAAGTGGGAGGGGAAGGCTAACTGGATTGGTCAAATCTTGAGAAGGAAATTGCCTTCTACAACACATTATTGAAGGAAAGAAAAAGGGAAAGAAAGAAGTGACGACGCGGAAGAAGACATAAGCATCTACAGTACGTTCTTAAGGAAAAGATAGGATAAGGGAAACTGAGTCAGGAAGCACTAGATCTGAATCTGTGGGAACTCGCTGTGGAAGAGGCCATGGACCTGTCGTAAGAGAGACTATGGAGTGAAAAAGAACAGGCTTGCTCAGATGTTTCGGAGAATTGTACCGCATCCATCTTCAGGGTGTATGAATTCGATTCAGGCGAATAAAAGTGGCACTTGTAATCTCACACGCACTAAGGATCCAGAAGGCTACAACTGGAGCAACAACATCAAAGAAAGCCCAGCAACCTTCATAAGACCAAATATTATGGCAAAAGTTGAGCGTAAGTTATATTATGGTGAGGGATAACAGAGCGATCTTTAAGGTGTTATCTTGTGCTCACGCCATTTCTCTATATCGACCTTCTGAGAGAGAATACAGGAAGGGTGATACAAAGAAAAAGAGTTCAGCTTCGATACAAGTTTCTACACAGACAGATATGAAGCTGTCCAAAGGTACAAGTACTCTCATAGTTTTTACTTTTTTCCTTTACTTTTCTTCGTCGCTACTAAATCAAATTTGGTGTTCACTTTATCACATTTTCTCTACACTACATCACATACGGCGGTTCCATATAGAACTATCAATCTTCAGCACGATCCTCCTGCCACAGACTTCGTTCCTACCCATCAATCGCTCTCTTTCACTTACAAACCTACGTACACACATACACACAGATCCACAAACTTTAAATTTTCTTTTCATGATATTAGTGAGAATGTCATGCATGTTCCTTGTAAACATCTGGAACACAAATTTCACGCAATAAGTGCTACAGTATTCAGTTCCTACCGCACAGAAAATATCCACAGTCTCGAATTAACCGATGAAGGACACCTTACATATTTATTTACTTACTTGTTTACTTACTTACTTGCTTACTTACTCCATGGAACAGGTCCTTCTTGAGAAGCTAACCGGTTTTAAGCCAGTCAAGAAATTACCTGCATTTTATAGAAACCGAAAGTTCATTACCGCATTCACAAGTGCCCGCTACCTGTCCCTAACCTGAGCTAGCTCGATTCAGTCCATTACCCCACATCCTTCTTCTTGAAGATCCATCTTAATATTATCCTCCCATCTACGCCTGGATCTCCCTAGTGTTCTCTTTCCCGCAGTTTTCCCCACCAAAACTCTGTATGCACCTCTAATCTCACCCACACGCGCTACATGACCCGCCCATCTAATTCTTCTCGATTTGATCTTCCGAACAATACTGGGTGAGGAGTACAGATCATTAAGCTCCTCATTATGCAGTTTTCTCCACTGCCCTGTCAACTCGTCCCTCTTAGGCCCAAATATTCTCCTCAACACCCTAAGCCTACGTTCCTCTCTCAATGTGAGCGACCAAGTTTCACACCCATAAAAACAACAGGCAAAATTATAGTTGTCTATCTTCAAATGAAGGCCACCATCAAACAAAACTACCAGTTATTTATTGTGTAACAATTTGATGATATCAATGAGCTGCGCGTTTCGGTCCAGAAAGGCCATCATCACGCTTTGTATAAAAACATAAACAGGAAGTACGTATACAAACGTTACATGAATGTCATTCATAAAACTCACTATTATATAGGAAACACGGTGGCGTTTGACGGCGGTCTAGAAAAATCAGTTCCTTTCAACACACAGCGGAGTTCTCTTCAGCCAGGCAATGCACAGTCTCCACTACAGGGACCAGACTGTAACGATAGGCAGAGAAATGGTCACCGTTTGTTAACTGAATCGAAAGCAACACACAGGATTTTCACGATTTTCATAAAGTTCTCCTCACCGAATTTCGTGAAAATGCGATAAATTTTTAACAGCAGGACAGACCGACGGGCAGGCGGACGGACGGACACGTTCTCCCATATAAGAAAAACTTTGGGGTATACGCCTTGGCGCAGTTGGTTGAGACACTGCACTACAAACCGAAAGGTCGTGGGTTCGATTCCCGATGGTTTCATTGGAATTTTTTATTGACATAATCCTTCCGGCCGCACTATGGCCCTGGGATTGACTCACCCTGTAACACGAATGAGAACCAGGAATATTTCCTGGGGAGTAAAGGTGACCGGTGCGTAGGACTGACAACCTTACCACCGTCATGTGCCGACTGTCTTGGAATCTGGGAGCCTTAACCTCCTGGAACCTTGAGGGCCTGAACAGGCCTGTAATGGCATTGCTTTACCTTTATCAATTACCTTTAAGATGCTATTCACTCCACAAGGAATGTCTACAGATTTGAAAGAAGAAGACAATGACATCTTAAATAAAAACGCATTGACTTCCCGAACGGAATTCTACTCTCCGTAGTCGTATCGGTTGCGGACGAGTGCAGTCCAATTGAAACCTCGCCTGAGGATCGCGTGTCACTGAACACACAGACAACATGACAAAGCACGTAAGCTTGTACGAGCAGATAGCTTCTTACTGCTGACCACTCGACAAACGTTAGCAAATTCCTTCTAACTTTCAAACGTCAAGTCGCAATATATTTTCATTGGCACACTCTTGGTAACTTACTTTAACCGCAAGTCTGGCAACATATTTAAAACTATTTTTTATGTTCATACCGTGCATATTGATTAATTAATGTTTATTATATACCAGCATATGCACAAATAAGTACTGTAAATTTATATTAAACTACTCCGATATGTTTCGATGTTAATACACCATCTTCAGTGGGTTTACAAGTTATGTTAGCAAAAGTTTATGAGTTATTAAAATGATAAAATAGTGTATTGTTATGATAAAATGTTGGGAAATGTGGCCGCATATGTCAGTACTAGTTAGGTGCGTGTGTGTGGCGCGGAGTACTATATTGTATTTTATCGTTTAGTAATTCATAACTTCTGCTAACACAACTGTAAACTCCCTGAAGATGGCGTATTAACACCGAAACATGTCGGAGTAATTTTAGTATTAATTGTTACACTACTTGCCTGTCCATATGTTGGTATAATAATAAACATTAATATTTAAAATTCTTTGTCTTCCCCTACAAATCCTACCTCACAGTGTATCAAGCCACGGAACATTTGTGCACATAAATATAACATCATCATTTCAATCTGTACTTAATTACAAATATATGAGGTCCACACTCGAAAACGGAAGCCAGGTTAAAAGCTACATATCAGACATGCTGGAAGACACACACATCTCACGCATTCACAATTACTATTTCCTGAAATCCCAAGAATAATGAAATGTTTTGTACAGTGCGCCTTGCAGCTTTCCATTCCGTGCATTTTTTAAAAAATTGTGTCTTTAACACACCAACAAAATGCACATACACTAATTATCACCTTTTCTGCTACATGTTTCGACGCTTATTGCGCCATCTTCAGGGAGAACTTTGTTGTATGCTCAAAACTAAAGCAACCACAGTTTGGAGCATACAACAAAGTTTTCCCTGAAGATGGCGCAATAAGCGTCGAAATATACCGAAGAAAGGTGATAATTAATACATGTAGTGTATTGTTATAATAAAAGCCAACGAGATGCACTAATTCTCAAACTTATTTTGGTACAGAACTCTACATGTTTCGGACAGATCTACTGTCCAGCATCAGGAGTCTCAACACTGTATACACAGCAATAGGTATTTGTCATGCTAATTATGGTGACTGTCTGCTAGCGAGGTCAGGATGGAACTGACCTGACCACGCTACCAGACAGCCAACATAACTAGCATGACAAATACCTATTGCTGTGTATACGAGGTCTGTTAGAAAAGTATCCCACCGTATTTTTTTATGCGAACACCTGATGGATTAGAATCTAGCGCGCTTGCATGAGCCGACCTTGAACCTTAGTGCGCATGCGTGAATTTTTTCCCGCCCAAAGATCGGATACTTTTCTAACAGACCTCGTACAGTGTTCAGACTCCTGATGATGGACAGTAGATCTGTCCGAAACATGTAGAGTTCTTTACTAAAATAAATTTTAGAAATAGTGCATCTCGTTGTCACTTATTGTAACAATACATCACGATGCACGGTCCTCTGAATGTCAAATTCGTATTTTATTGTACATGTGCATTTTGTTGGCGTATTAAAGACACAATTTACTTCTCACGTGTCTGCTCTATGAAAGTCTCCGCAAGTCAAACGTAAAGCGTAGCGTCTCTAACTAAACTTTCTGACAATTAGGAATAAATAAAATTATTCAAATAAACCACTGAAATAAGCTTGTAATGCAACGGACTTTACGATAAATCTTACAGCAACAGCAATTTACTAGAATTACTCACATGTCAAAACCTTTATGACTGAAGCACGTAAGCATCCTGTTGTGTCAGCACAGTTATCTTGCAGCATTGTTCACAGCCACACAATATGTATAACATAAAACGTACATTCCGAATGACAGCGTCCAATTGTCCCTGCCCTTAATTAAGCACCGTATCATTACGGCGTATGGATGAGTTGAGGTATGATTCCACGATTTAAACTTGGCACTAGATGGAGGTGAGCTTCACTCACTGGTCGCTTTAACCCCCCTCCCCCTACCATTAAAAGAGCTTCGGGTTCCTCCTGGATGAGAAACTAAGTGGGCTTCAGAATGTTGAAGAAAAGAAAAATACATCCCTGGGCGTGTCTGGAATTGAATCCTGGTGGCAGTGGCTGTAGCCCAGTCACTATATTAAATGAGCTATTCAGACATTCAGGCGCCTAGAAAATTTTAAGTGCCTGTTTCTTGAACACTGGTTCATAATTGCTATTGCTTCACCACTGTACAAACGAAGCCAGCACATTGTCATCGGTATAGTGATTTTGTTAGTGCTTGAACGATTAGCGACATGTGGTTCGAATATCGGCAAAGGCAAGAGATTTTTCTCTTCTCCAGAACGCCCAGACCAGCTGTGGGGCCCACCCAGGTTCCTGATACCCGCAGGAGCAGAGATGACCACCCTCCTCCACCCAGAACCGTGGCCAAAGATGAGTGAAACTGTACGTCTCCTTCTCCATACGCCATCTTGATGTGCACAAGGGGAATGATTTACCGTTTACTTACTCACTTATTCCATCGGTTCTCAGATATTCAAGAAATTCCTCGCATTTTATGGTACTGCGCTTACAACAGCCCGCCACCTTTTCCTATCCTCAGCCAGATCAAGCCAGTTCATGCCCCACACCCCACTTCTGAAAATCCATTTTAATAATATCCCCCCATCTACGTCTGAGTCTTCCAAGTGCTCTCTTTCCCTCACGTTTCACCACCAAATCTTTGTATGCACCTCTACCCTCCCCAAACGTGCTACATGCCCCACCCATCTCATTCTTCTCGATTTTATCACCCGAACAACATTGGGTGAGCAGTACAGATCATAAAGCTCCTCACTATGTAGTTTTCTCCCCTCCCCTGTTACCTCGTCCCTCTTAGGCCCAAATATTCTCCTCAGCACTCTACTCTCAAACACCCTCAGCCTATGTTCGTCTCTTCTGTTAATAGCCAAAAATGGAGAGAAAATTTTGTATATTAGAGAATAGGCAGGTGTTAATTTTATTGATGAAGTTGCATTTCGTAATAGGTGGCGAATCAACAGTGTTATGTGCTGAATTGGAAGCCACAAATACTGATCATAACAAAACACATACCTGGCATAGACATGACTACATTCCTGTAATATTCCACCATCACCAGAACCAGATATCACAAACTATAACAATTAATTGTGTGTACAGTAAATTGTATGGGAATACCAAAACATCAGGATTATTAACAAAAGGTCTTCTGTAGCATTTCAGACGCTATACGAAACCAGCTAATTAAATAAGCTGTCTGTACAGGTTAAACAATAGCATTGCAGACTTTGCCAATGACAAAACCGACAACCCTCGAGCGTGAACATCGAAAGACCAGACCCCCAGCTTTTAATCCACTTAGCGGTTGTCATATCTCAACTTTCATTCTTGCTAGGCTTAAAATCCCCAACCTCATTTCCCTAATATTTGGCATTTAAAACAACTTTGCATGCAGAGAAACGTAAAATTATCTTCCCTACATTCCGTACCAGTTGAACTGCATAAACAGAAATGTAAACGGCTTTTAACCGCTGCAGTAATAAATTAGAAGATTCCGCTTCATTTATACGTTTACAGGGATTGGAGGTAAACCTCCTCCCATATTTATTGTCTGCATTTTATGTTGTTTACAGTATGGTTTACCTCGCAGTTTATAATTACAGTATTTGCTTAATAACAAGATGTCTCGGTCCCATGAATATTCTGGAAAAAACGGCGATTCTAGCAGGGAATAAGATCCCTGACACTACCGAAAAAAGTTATTTATCATTATACATGTGAAAAATATCATTGCGTTGCCTATATCAGCGGTTACATGAACAACCAATATGCGTTATTTCAGGCTGTCGCAGCGGTACGAAATCTTCGTCCTTCAGAGATGTTACGCAGCTTATATTATTAGTTACCGACGTTTCGGGACAACCTATCGGTCCCATTTTCAAGGGTTGAGCAGTACTGGAATAATGCTGGTAACTCTATTGGTTAGCGTCATGCTGTCTGAGAACTAGTCACTGCCTACTTGGGTACCTAAAGTGCTCCAGGCATTCTTCTTGGACTGCTTGACTTTTGAAGATGGGACCGATAGATTGTCTCGAATCGTCCACAACGAACTACCAATCTACGCCGTGTAACATCCCAAAAGAGTGAAGATCTCTGTTATCCAATACATTTCAATCGCTATGGAACATCATCATGAAGATGTGCACGGATCAACAAGTGGCAGACCTACAGCGCCGCCGGTGTGCACAGTCGCAACCACACATAAACAATACAATGCCGCAAAATGGTTCGTCTAACATTCGGCAGTCGCATCTTCATCAAAAGAATATAATACCCACATTTTCTTTATCTCCTCACTGTTTTGTTATTTTTGGGGTATTTATATACTTTCAAAATTAAAATTACTTCAACTGGTGCTTTTAGAATTCCACACCAGGTTACTAGTGTTACATTATTTAGTTGGCCTGTACAACAGACGCTCCAAAACACATTCATACGTTTCTTTTCTTATCCTACACATTACGTCCAAAGCATGTAGCATGCGTATTGTGAGATTTTCTTGACGGTTTATAACGTCGTATTTCTGTCCAATACGGCTGTTGGTTGTTTTTATAATTTTACGTTTAGGTTCGGTGGGCCTGTAAGAAACCTGCGACAGTTGAACAGGTGCATATGTTTATGTGTGCCCTTCGCAGTGTCTGGCTGCTGTCAGTTTAAGAATCCTTCAGGCAGTAATTCAGGTGAAAAGATAAAACAGACCTGACACTACTACTAACCATTGCAGGCATTGCAATGGTTGGGGGAGTTCCAACCCCACGCATTTTCAAGCAAACATCATTTACTCCGTCAAAAATTCCCCTGTCTTTTGAAGGACATAAGACGGATCTCTTCTACACAAATAAACGACTGCATCGCCGGAAGGAACAACATTCATATATCCACCGCTTTCAGAAACTCAAACTACAACAACGCGATATAAGTTCTCAAGTTTATGTCAAGCGAATCGTGATATGCGTGTTGCCTAACACGAAATAAATATTACCAACTCCAATAAGCAGAATCGCTCTTGATAACCTGAAATCCTTTAGTTACTCAACAACGTGACCGCAGTGTATGGAACCCAAAGGTCCATCGCCACACTCGGTGATCCCAGCACTGGTACCCATCCTGATCCACTTCAATCCATTTCAGTCCCCCATACTACTCCCATAAAATCAATTTTAATATTAACCACCAACTGCTATTAGCTCTTCCAATATACCTCTCTACTTCGCGCTTCCGGAACAGAGTTTTCTACCCCTTTCTGATGGTCTCATCCGTGCTACAGTTCCGCCCGTCTCATACTTCTAGATCTGATCGTCCCAAAAATAATATCTTGTTGGAAAGAACTAGATATATATTCAAATATATATAGACATTTCTTTTTAACATTGTAGGTAAAGGAATCGCATGTTAATCAGTTTGTAGAACCAACTTGACATGCACTAAATGCATTCTTCACACGTTACCAATACTGCAACATGTTTCGACACACTACACGTGCCGTCGTCAGGGAGTCTGTATAGTTGTTATCATAACGCTTTCAAATGGTCCGTTGTACAATAGGTGTATTAACTAAAAAGACTCCCTGACGATGGCACGTGTGGTGCGTCGAAACAAGTCGCACTATTGATAACGTGTGAAGAATACAATGAGTGCGTTTAAGGTTGGTGCTACAAACTGATTACCACCCACACACATACACACACACACACACACATATACAAACTGGAACAGCCCCTTTCATGTAAATAATTTGTTTACAAACTGTCGAAGATATAAGGCAACAACCTTCTCATGTTATTATTATTATTATTATTATCATCATCATAATCATCATCATCATCATCATCATTATTAAGAGGAAGACTCGCAAGGAAGTGGGAAAGGGAATTGCAAAGAGTGAAGAAGCAGTAGAATCTAGCGCCTGCAGCAGCAGTAAACCGGCAAATATGGTGTACAGCGACTGACAACCAGAAACCGGTGTGACATTATAAAACTGGTATAGACAGACAGACAGATTAAGACATTATTATTACTATTATTATTATTATTCAAAGTGTCATTTTCCAATTATGTAAGCTTAAGCCCTCTTATCGCATTTAACACGAACAGTTGGAAATGTACTGTCACGTTACGTAATTACGATTAATCATCAGTAAGTGTGTGTGTGTGCAGGATGCGCTGCCCTGTCCATCACTTAACCCTGACAGCACAGTTATTACAGATACGCCACCTGCTCTGACACTACAAGCCCTGTGATTTGTCCGCGCAATACGCACAGTACAGTACAGTACAGTACGTACTCCGTGTAAACTCTAGCAATACAGAGACATTATTTTCCTGAAGCACATTAAAAGGTCGGCATTTAAAACGAGGGGTGCGAAGGTTTACTGCGCGGTAAGACTGGAACTTTATATTATGTATTTTAAATCAGATATATTTATGTAATATATTCCAGCAGTTTTACAAAAATGACGTAAGAACTGTACAGGGCGTTGAGTAGGTTTTCCACAGCAAACTACCGCGGTAGTTAACAAATGGTTCAGCAACGAAGCTTATGTAAAAATAAATAAATATAATTAGTCACGTGCCCAACACGAGAACGTCCGCCAAGATATTCACGCGTTACTCCACTGCAATAGTCTAATCATGGATAGCATTCAATAATAAAAAAAGTCCACAATGGTGATAATAGCCTATAACTCTCGACAATAATCGATAATAATCGACAGTAATCGATAATTATCAATAGCTATCAACAGAAATAAATCGACCAAGGAAGCGACTCGCCCGAACACAAAGAGCACATTACGTAAGGTCAGTATGCCTCTATATATATCAATAAAATAATTTCACTAACTAAGCACAAATGGTCATGTTAATATTCACCTGCTAAGGCAGATAACGAACGGCATGTGCCGACGGACTCGTCTGGGGAACTAATCCCTCACATACAAAGCCAAATCACTGTAATTCCCCAAGCACAGTAGGGGTTGTGCTGACTTCGCAAAATAATTGCTGGAATTCCTAATTAAATTACCTGTCGCTGCAGGGAGAAAAAGAGACGAGCACATTTATCGGGCAGCGTGTCTAGAAAAAGCCCCCCCCCCCCAAAAAAAAAAACCTTTCTTTCTCTCATGCTGTCAACTACGTAAGTAAATAAGTTCCTTGGAAAAACTGGTGGTGATGACAGAATTTCTTGCGTTCTCAAAAAATTGAACTGGTTCCGTTGCATATCAAAACCTACGCCATAAAGAACCGTTTTAACATTAAACTGTTAAATCGTTCCACGATAATGTCAAAACAGAAAATTAAAAAGTTCCCATGCCTCCTTCCAAATCTTTTAACCCTTGCCACCTGTGATGATACACACAATCAGTTTCTGAAGCAGCACAAGCAGTTGAGGCTGCTGCACACACTGCGCATCTGAAACAGCGGCACTGGTCAGTATCGCAACCACTCTGCGGCTTCTTATTTATTTAAGGCCTTCTTTTACTAAGAATTACTCAGATAAACGTGCACGCATTTTTAGGCTCGTAAACAAAACTGCGAAAAGCGACTATTAACTTCGTCATGTCTGTCTGTCTTTCTGTATGTCCGCACGCAACAACTCTGCTCCCACCGGACGGATTTCCATGAAATTTTATATGTGAGTATTTTTCGAAAATATGTCGTGAAAATTCATTTTCCATGAAAATACGACAAGAACAATGGGTACTTTACATGAAGACATACGTACATTTACGACAGTAGCCCGCTCATTTCTTCTTAGAATTACGTTTAGGTCAAATTTTTACAGTACAGTACAGTACAGTACAGTGCAGTACAGTACAGTACAGTACTGTATAGTACAGTACAGTATTGTACAGTACAGTACAGTACAGTACAATACAGTACAATACAGTACAGTACTGTACAGTACAGTGCAGTACAGTACAGTACAGTAGAGTACAGTACAATACAGTACAGTACATAACAGTACAGTACAGTAGAGTAGAGTAGAGTAAAGTACAGTACAGTACAGTACAATACAGTACAGTACAGTACAGTACTGTACAGTACAGTACAGTACAGTACATTACAGTACAGTACAGTACAGTACAGTAGAGTACAGTACAGTACAGTAGAGTACATTACAGTACAATACAGTACAGGACAGTACAGTAGAGTACAGTACAGTACAGTATAGTACAGTACAATACAGTACAGTACAGTACAGTACTGTACAGTACAGTACAGTACATTACAGTACAGTACAGTAGAGTACAGTACAGTACAGTACAGTACATTACAGTACAGTACAGTACAGTACAGTAGAGTACAGTACAGTACAGTACAGTACATTACAGTACAGTACAGTACAGTACAGTAGAGTACAGTACAGTACAATACAGTACAGTACAGTACTGTACAGTACAGTACAGTACAGTACATTACAGTACAGTACAGTACAGTACAGTACAGTACAGTACATTACAGTACAGTACAGTACAGTACAGTAGAGTACAGTACAGTAAGGTACAGTACATTACAGTACAGTACAATATAGTACAGTACAGTACAGTACATTACAGTACAGTACAGTACAGTACAGTAGAGTACAGTACAGTACAGTACAGTACAGTACAGTACATTACAGTACAGTACAGTACAGTACAGTACAGTACAGTACAGTACAAAGTTTATCATCCGTAACCTTTTTTTCCGAAAATTTGCCGTTTATATTAAGACTTGGAAAAACACAGCAGGGCCAGAAAGGCCACAGTAAAGTATAATAAGACCACGCGCTTTGCATGCCGGACAACTCAGGCTGACACACACATGCAATATTTAATACTTATTACTTATCCCCTGTAACAAATGTAGCACGAACTCTCCTCAACGGTATGTTATACGTACATTGTCAGTTTTATTCGCACTTGTATACCACATTTTTGGCTGCCTGTGCTGTTTCATTAACCCTTGCAAGGTTCATGTTCACCTAAATTATATATATAAAGCATCAGTTCGTACCGCACAGAGAACACAGTCCATCTAACTTGCTACTGCAGTTTGTGGTATAATCCGCTGCTGCTGGTGTGAGCATCTGGCGGAAAGCACAAGTAGAGGGCTTAGTGCAGAGTTGTGTAATGTTACAGCACGTATAGGCATACTTACCACCCAGCTTTCAAAAGTTAATTTTCTTTAATATTAACCATATGCACCGAGACCTTATTCTACGCTCCAGTCGCGTTACTGAAAGCATGGGCGTAAATACAAAATTGTATTTCCACATAAAAAATACCTAAACAAATACAAATAAAGGAAAGATAGTTAAATCGAAAATTACAGGACGTGAATTTAGAACTAAGATAAATCGGTAATGGTTGTTAAAAGAAAAAGGGCTAAGGCAGAGCCTTGGTTTATGTACAGTAAATTACATTTTTGTGGTTATTATATCTAACGCGGACCGAACAGACGAAAGTCAAATATATGAAACGTACTCCGCATTGCTACATATACGTACGGCAGACACGGCTGTTACAGTGACGTGAAAGTACTGCGGTAGAGAATTTGGTGTGATTAGACTTCTAGTTGACAATGTTTTAAATTTAGCCTTATGTGACAAAATTTGAGCTGAGCATTAATGGCTCTTCAAATTACGAAAACAGACACTGCGGACGATGGACGGATGTTATTCTCTATCTTAACAGTGTACGTGTCGTGCATTGTGGGCCGGGATAGCTCAGTTTGTATAGCGACTCTCTACGGGGATCAAATCCCGGTGGGGGTGAGATTTTCCCCACTCGCCCAGACCAGTCTGGAGCCCACCCAGCCTCCAATACAATGGGTACCGGGTCTTTCCCGTAGGTAAAGCGGCCCGGGCGTGACGTTGGCCACCCAATCCCATCTAGCGCCAAGGTCAAGGAAAGAGTAGAGCTATACCTGTACTCCCCCTCCGGGCCTTCGTGGCCTGTTCTAGGGTAAATTTTACCTTTACCTATTACGTACCGCGCTTCGTATGATATCAGGCTTTTAGAACCAACTTTACATGCACTCAGTATATTCTTCACATGTTACCAATACTGCAACATGTTTTGACACACCACACGTGCCATCGTCAGGGAGTCTTCGTAGTTGTTACCGTAATGCTTTCAAACGGTCCGATATACAACAGGTGAATGGATTCACAGTTATGCCCTCGCACACATGCTACAGTTCCAGTTCTATCTGTTCAACAAAATAACGCTTGTAAACAGATATACGTACAAACAAACACAGAGCACACCCCGTTACAACTCTCCATCTGTCCAGCTGTTTATTCTCCTGTCTAAAGTAACAAATTGTCTCAGCATCTTGTTCTAAAATCAAGCCTTCCACCATTTGATCACTCCGAAATTTCTTACTTTCTAAACCAATTATTTTTTTATCTATTTCTTATTTCCATACCGTTTCTCGGATTCCTCAAACGAATGTCGCGGTCTTGCTTCGTAACTGGGAGGTCCTGTGTTCAAATGTCGACGAGCCAGGAACAGTCTCTCCTAGCTGAAATTTACGTCGTTTTCCTTAGTCCTCAACCCAAATTACCCGACAATCGTTTCATTTCTCATAATTGCCTACTTATTCCACATTTCAACAAAATACAGGAAATGTTAGCTAACTGATGGTGAACTATTTACGCTACACTAACCATTCTACCATTCGACGCTGTATAATCCAAGTCGTTAAATTAATCCCAAAAAACAAAATAGTTAACAGATTCTCTGGTCTGCTTACTGTCGTCGTTTATTTTTAATCTGTCTTGGCCTGTGTCCTACTGCACGTGCAGGCTGACTGCGATCAAAATCAAAAGTTTGGCTCCAAGAAAGGAACGTCGTCCAATAGACCACTTCCCTCTCACTCTCTCTTGCTCCCCCCTCTCTCTCTCTCCTCCCACCCTCTCAAGAATGTTTGTACATATCGACAAAACAAACCCAATTTAATGTAATCAGCGGTTATCAGACGAAAACAAGAACACAAATGTAAATTAATATTAATTTCTTATTTACAAAGTTAGAACATTTATTTCATTGTACTGGTCTAATAACCACTTAATACATTAATTTAATTAATACATTGCGATGACTTTACTCAAGGTTACATCAGCTAGTCAAGCTAAAGCCATCAATAAATCTGAATTGGTACTGATTCTAGACACGTGAACTCTGCTTCTTTGCTATTCCTCTCACGTGGGCAAGAAATTCGAAATCTACCTTGGCAAGCAAATAGACGGAAGGTAAAACTCACAAGCTGAGAGTGAGGTGCTGTACCAGCACTCTAAGAAGATTGCTACACTCAAGCTTCAACGCCCATTACTGGCCCGGTCCCTCTTAGAGCAAGGCAGGTCCACGGACACAGATGTGTGCGCAGCATTTATACTGACCCCCCCCCCCCCTTGCGGTACTGTAGCACAGCACATTGTACTTCAGAAATGTTCAAAACTTTAACCAACAAAGATATGTCTGTCATTGTTTTACTTTTGAGTCAAATGCTCTTTCGGGTAATACCCTCAATAATTTCGAGGTGCGTCATCCCCATTGTGTTGGTTCAATAACAAAGAATTTTTGTGTATTACACATACAGTCGAACACAACTGTATTACAATTAGTAGTACAGTAGGAATACAACTACATGCTTCGGCCCTATATGTGGGCCATCTTCAGGTTGTTATTTAACTTACAGAGCAGCTATACAAGATGTGTGAGGTGTTCTTTTAGGGTACTGGGAGTTGGGTGTGGGGAACGAGATCTCGTTGTTTCAGTAGTGGGTACCATGACCTAGGGCTGTTACAAGTGGATTATCATTAGTTGTTTATGTACATGTGTCAAAGCGTGTTATTATTCTTATGCTAAGGATATGTTACAAATAGTATCATTAGTAATAATGGTGTCAATGTACTTAAAAACTAGCATGCTGTAATGTTATAGTTCACAAAACTCTAGAAATAATAGCATAGTGTCACCCAGTGTCAGTCAATATTTCCGTGTGTTATTTTACATCAAAAATTTGTTTCTACAGTCTAAGCAATATTATAACAGAGCAGTGTTACCACTGGGTGTGCAGTGTGAAACATAGTTGTGTTCGACTGTGTGTGTAATACACAACAATTCTTTGTTACCATCAATAATTTTCGCGTCCCTTGACGTTAATGTGAATTTTAGTATGAACACTTGCAACCTACACAGTGAATCAAACTATAATCCTTCAAAGACTGAAATTAAAATGCTTTATAATTAAGAGGATCAATTCGTACCCCCCCCCCCCCCCCCCCCACCCCCCCCCCCCTTTCCCCCCGTCATAAAAAAAAAAAACACTACCCCAAACACAAACCCAACCACACACCACAACCCCCCCCCCCCACTCA
>Ga0123354_10000740_pt1 | contig 35242 bp, 33 predicted proteins | sample TergutLab28metaG_2_FD_97872 | JGI IMG/M metagenome (GOLD analysis project Ga0123354, IMG submission 97872) | Labiotermes labralis P4 segment gut microbial communities from Petit-Saut dam, French Guiana - Lab288 P4 | ecosystem: Host-associated > Arthropoda: Insects > Digestive system > Gut ... | reverse complement strand
GGTTCGCACCGACAAAGAAGGAAAAGCCGAAGTCAGTTTCTACACAGCTGATAATGCAGGTTCTTTTTCATACATTCTCGAAGGAATCGGGGATAACAAAATTGGTTTTACAAAAAAATAAACACGGATGTCTCATAGTGGATGAAATGAACAACACGCTATTGCTTTTGGCTCGAAAAGATGGAGAGACCACTTTTTTTACATTCGATTATAGCTGAATTTTAAGTCTTAAAACAATAGATAATAAATTGTATATAAAGATGAAAATATTGCAAGCCGACATTTCGCCAGAAATGTATCTCTCGGTAGAATTATGAACGATTATTTTCGTTCTTATTTCAGCAACAGCCCTTCCGCTACTTCGCCGGCTTTCGTTTTTCCCTGCAACTCCTCGATAATCGCTAATCCGAACTGGAAAGCAAATCCGGGACCTCGCCCGGTGATAATATTTCCGTCTTTGACAACAGGGCTGTTGACATACGTAGCGCCTTTCAAGGTCGATTCAAAACCCGGATACGCCGTTGCTTTTTTCCCTTGTAACAAGCCCATACCGCCAAAAACCAAAGGAGCGGCGCAAATGGCGGCGATTTTTTTACCGCTTGCCGCATATTGTTCCAATGCCCCTTTAAGCCCTGCGTGCGCATTTAAGTTAGATGCTCCAGGCATTCCTCCGGGCAAAACCAACATATCTCCGGAAGAAAGATTTGCTTCTTCAAAAAGCGTATCGGCATTGACAGCGATCCCGTGCGCTCCGGTCACAAGTAGATTTCCCGTAATAGAGACGGAGGTTACATCCAATTCACCACGAAGCATAACGTCCATAGTGGCGACAGCTTCAGTTTCTTCAAAGCCTTCGGCTAAAAAAATAAATACTTTTTTCATACGAAAATTATTTTAATGAATATTTATACGTTATTGTTCCCGATTGATTATTGTATCCGTTGATACTGTTGAATTTCGCTCTTCTGGCAGCATCCAAAGCAGACCTTCGCATGTTATCGTTATCGATGTTGGTTCCTCTTCCAACTTCGGCGAAAATAACATTCCCGCTTGGGTCGACCGTGATGTTGACGACAATACGTCCTTCTTCCTGTACCGAATAAGCAGGGCGAGGCAATCCGCCTGCGCCCAAAATTCGTCCGCCCAGGTTAAATTCGCCATATCCGCCGCTTCCCGATGGCGACCCAACGGAAGAATCGCTGTTTGGATTACCTTGAATACCGCTGCCGGCTGTTCCCGTTCCCCGCTGATTTTGACCGGTCGCCGCCGAACCAAAAGCGCCCGAAACTTGCTGATTGATAGCGTCGCGCTTTCGTTGCTCTTCTGCTTCTTTGGCAAGCTGCGCCTGTTGTTCTGCTTCCAACCGGTTTCTTTCTTCCTGTTGTTTTCGCTCGGTTTCAATCGCCGCCGTATTTTCTTTATTCTGCGTAATCGGCTGAACTGTATTTTTTTGAGGTTTTTGTTGGATAACAGGCGGCGTTACCGGTTTAGGAACAGGTTGTTGAACAGGCGGTGGCTGGTTGGTTTCAGCTTGAGGTTCTCCGCTTCTCGGTTCGAAAGTTCCTGAAGATAAATCAACAGTTCCAAAATTCACCAAAACGCCCTCCTCTCCTGATTTTACCGAAGTTTTAATAACGGTCAGGTAAAGGAAAAGAAAAATCAACAAGCAAATAATGCCCGACCCCATATATCCGTATAATTCCTCTTTTGATATTTTCATTTGGGACGCGTAACTAATATCATTTTGAAATTATTTTGATTGGCAATATCCAAAATCTTTACAACTTCTTTATAAGGAATCGTTTCGTCGGCATATAAAGCCACGTAAATATCCGGTTCGCGAAGATAGCAATCCTTCAGAAAAGGGGTGATCTCGTCGAATGTCACTTGCCGTTCTTTCTGACTGCCGTAAGCCACATAATAGTTCAAGCCGGCGTCGATTGTCACTCTTGTAAGCGGTTTAGCAGAAGTTTGTTGAGCGCTTTGCGGCAAAAGAACTTTAATGGCGTTCGGCACTACGACTGTGGAGGTAATCATGAAGAAAATCAGCAACAGGAAAATCATATCCGTCATGGAAGCCATGCTAAATTCCACCGATACTTTATGTTTACTTTTAAGCGCCATAACTGATAATTAATTTATTTCGTCGGTTCATTTAATAAATCCATAAATTCCATCGAACGGGTTTCCATTTTATTTACCGCGCGGGTCACTTGCGCAACTAAATAATTGTAAGCGAATAAAGCGATAACGCCTACGATCAGACCGGCTACCGTTGTTACCAGCGCTTCGTAGATACCGGAAGAAAGTAAAGTAATATCCACATTGGCTCCGGCGTTCGCCATGTCGAAAAAAGCGCGAACCATACCCGTAACCGTACCGAGAAATCCCAGCATTGGAGCGGTAGCTGCAGCCGTTGCGACCCAGGTAAATCCTTTTTCCAATTTAGCTGTTTCGATATTTCCTACATTTTCAATGGCTACCAAAATATCGTTCATCGGGCGTCCCAAGCGGGAAATTCCTTTTTCAATCATCATTGAAGCAGGAGTATTCGTTATCCTGCACAGATTGATTGCGGAGTTGATTTTACCGTCTTGAATATAATCCCTGATACGATTCATGAAAGTCGGGTCTTCTTTGCCGGCTTTGTTTATAACTAAAATGCGTTCGATAAGAACGGCCACTGCGATAAATAACAATAAAGCGATGGGAATCATGAGCCATCCGCCTTTAACAGCCAAATCCCATATATTCATCTTGGCAACAGTTTCGGCGACCGGAGCTTCCGTCACACGCGTAATTGCTTCTTCCGCTTCGTTTTGAATAAATAATAATACGTTCATAATGAATGATAAATTCTGTATGTTTAGAAAGTTTACAAATAAATAACTAAATTTGCATGTTATTAGTACTAATTCACAGTGCAAAAGTAATGGATTTCATTGAATAATAAGAAAATATTTAGTAAAGAAATCTTAATAAAAAAAAGTCTGTGTTAAAAACCCGAAAATATTTATATTCATAATGTATGAAAATAGGTTTATTTGGTAATAATTATCAAGAAGAAAATCAAAAAAGCATTCAAGCGCTTTTTGATAAATTGCATCTGTTACAGGCAGAGATTTATGTAGAACGCCAGTTTTATAATTATTTGAATAAACAATTTGCCTATACGCCTGCCATCGATGGATTGATTGATTCGAATGAACATGCGTTGGATTTGGCAATCAGTCTGGGTGGCGATGGAACTTTTTTGCATACAGCCGCTTGGGTTGGAAAGCAAAATATCCCGATTCTTGGAATCAATATGGGAAGGTTGGGTTTTTTGGCTGATATTAATAAGAATGAAATTGAAATTACCTTGGAAGAGATTTTCCTAAGGAAATATACGGTTGAAAAACGTAGCGTGCTCGAATTGGAAAGTAATCCGCCTTTTAGAGGAACATGTAGTTATGCTTTGAATGAAATCGCAATTCTCAAGCGGGATACTTCCTCCATGATAACTATTCATACCTCTTTGAATGAAGAGTTTTTGACGAGTTATTTGGGCGATGGTTTGTTGATTGCCACTCCGACCGGTTCAACGGCTTATTCGATGAGCGTCAACGGTCCGATAATCATTCCGCAGGCAAATAACTTTGTGTTAAATCCGGTGGCTCCCCATTCGTTGACTGTCCGTCCGTTAGTGATTCCCGAAGATTATTGTATCCGATTAAAAGTCGAAACCCGGAATAACAATTTCTTAGTTGCGCTGGACGGCCGTTCGGATGCTTATCCGTCGGGAAGCGAATTTTTCATCCGGAAAGCCAATTTTACTATTCAACTTGTAAAATGCTATCCTCATAATTTTTACGAAACTTTGAGAAAAAAACTCCTTTGGGGCGCTGACGTCAGAGAAGGGAAACGATAAAAAATTTTTTTTTACCAAAAGGATTAAGTACTTTTGTAGACAATTAGCAATATTGTTGCTGCAAACATTTTATAAAACATTTAATAATATTTATTTATGAAGTATTTTTTGAGATCGCTGTTGATACTGACAGCAAGCGTAATGTTTACAAGTTGTGTAACGCAGAAAAAATTCGCTGCCCTGGAAACAGAATACAATGGTTTGAAAAAAGATTATCAGCAAAATCAATTGCAATTGACTGAATGTAATACTCGTGCGTCAAGTCTTGACGAGAGATTGGCTGAAGCTCAAAAAAACAACGAAAATCTGCGTTCTAATCTGGCGGAAATGCAAAAATCATTAAACAGGAGTCTTGCGCAGAGTTCGCAAGGAAATATGAGCATTTCTAAATTGGTGGATGAAATCAATTCATCCAACCGTTTCATTCAACATCTGGTACAGACTAAAAACCAATCCGATTCGTTGAATATGGTAATGATTAACAATCTCACACGTTCGCTCACGCGCGAAGAAATGCAAGGAATGGATATTCAAGTGTTGAAAGGAGTTGTATATATTTCTTTGGATGACAGAATGTTGTATCGTTCGGGAGACTATGAAATCAGTGATAAGGCAGGAGATATTCTTGCCAAGATAGCTAAAATCATTTTAGATTATAAAGATTATGATGTATTGATTGAGGGAAACACCGACACAGATCCTATTTCTCGTCCAAACATTCGTAATAACTGGGATTTAAGCGCTTTGCGAGGATCTTCCGTTGTTCAGGCTTTGCAAAACGCCTACGGAGTCAATCCCCAGCGTTTGACCGCCGCCGGACGTGGAGAGTATAATCCGATTGCAAGCAACGACACGGCGGATGGGAAAACGCGTAACCGCAGAACCCAAATCATCATTACTCCACAACTGGATCAGTTTATGGATTTGATTGATCAGGCTCCGAAAGATACGTCCGGTACAGATAAATAATCTTTGGAAGAAATAACTTGTATTTGTATCCACACAAGCAATAATTAATATTTACGGAATGGATATTTGAAGAATTCACCATTCAATGAAGGAAAGATATACCAATAGTTATAATACGGAATTAATGCTCGTTGTAGCCTTTATTTTGTTTTTGAGTAGCTTTTTGTATTTTCAATTAACTGTTCCTTACCATATTTATTTCAAAGAGCAAATCCAACTGTTTGTTTATGATACGTCATATATTTTGTCGTATTTTTCAAAGCCCGGAGGATTGGCTTGCTTAGCCGGAGATTTTCTTACGCAATTTTTGTATTTGAAGGGTGGGGGAGCGATTGTAATATCCTTGCTGTTTGTTAGCGAGTGGATACTAATAACGCGGATACTGAATGTGTTCGGGGTAAAGCAACCGGCTCCTTTAGTCGCATTGCTCCCGGTTATTGCCGAATGGATGATTATCAGTGGAATTACTTTTTCCATTGCTATGACGGTTGCTTTTGTTTTCGTCTTGTTTTTTATTTATATTTATACTTTCATTCGAAATCGATGGGTTTCTATCGGATATGGGATTGCGTTTATTCCGATTCTCTACCTGTCGCTTGGAAGCGCGACGTTTCTGTTTCCTTTAGCCATTTTGTTATATGAAATTGCTTCAGGGAAAAAGCGATACTTTTATTGGCTGATACTTGTCGTCTTAGCTGTAATTTTTCCTTATTTGGTTCGTTCTTATTTTCTTATTACAATTAAACAGGCTTATCTATATCCTTATTTAGAAATAAATCAGGCGCCGGGCATTTTTATTACGGCTGTAGCATTTCTTTTGGCAACGTTCAAAACCATACGCGAACGGCAGACAACGCCGCTTTCCTTTTCATTGATGATTCTATTTATTCTTATTTTTGGAGTTGGCGGTCTGATTGTGACAACGAATCTTCAGCGGGAAAAAATACTGGGCATGGCGACGGAAGGTTTTTATGAAAATTGGGATAAAGCGCTGAAAATAGCAGAAAAATCAAAACTGAAGGACCCTATTGCCACGTATTATACCAACATTGCATTATCCAAACAAATGCAGTTGGGCGACCGGATGATGGATTTTTATCAACCGTTTGTTTCAGGTCTATTTCTTCCTGTTAATTCGGAATCAGGTTGGTATGTCATCTTTTTCAGTAATGACGTCTATTATTATATTGGCGATATGAACATGGCTCAACATTCGGCGATGCTGGGGATGACTTTTTCCCCTTATCAGCGAAGCTCACGATTAATTCAACGATTAGCTGAAATTAATATCGTCGCGGGAGATATTCCGGCTGCTATGAAATACATACGAATACTTGAATCTTCATGGTTTCATAGAAATAAAGCCGCTAAACTGAAAGAAATGGCGCTTGCCGCGAACCTCGACGATTTTCCTTGGTTACAAAACAAGCAGAATCAAATACATACAAGCGATATTCTGCGTTCGTCAAAAAACCCGCAAACTTCGCTCGAGTTGTTGGTGAAAAATAACCCCGACAATCAAGCGGCTTTGGATTATCTCTTAGCTTATCATTTGATGAATAAGAACGTTCCCGGTTTTTTTGATGTGTATTCTACCTATTGTAAAGGTAAAATCAATCATGTTCCAACAGCGTATGCGGAAGCTTTACTGATTTATTTTACCGCTTCCAAAACCAAGCCCGGAAAAATAGCGGAATACAACATCAATCCGAATATTATCAAAGACTTTAATGATTATACCCGATTGTATGAAAGTTCCAAAGGAAATCTGGATCTCCTTCAGGAGAAATTTCCATATACCTATTGGCTGTTTTATCATTTTGCAACTATAAAACATGAATAGACGACAACTTTTTCGATTTATAATGGGATTTTTGCTGTTCGTTGCTTGTGAAAATTCTAATAATGTTCAGGTATATAATGAATTACCTCCGATATATCCTGATTATACCGATATTACCATTCCCTGCAACATAGCTCCGTTGAATTTCATAATGAGAAATCAGCCGCAACGTATCGAAGTCGTATTAAAAGGCCAATTCTCTCAAGTTCGAGTAGTAGGAACAGATAAAATCCAGTTTTCGGAAAGTCGATGGAAAAAATTTTTGGAAACGGAAAAAGGGAATTCCGTATCGGTTCAGATTACTGTGAAAGTAGGAGGACAATGGATTAAATATAAACCGTTTGAATGGACAATCGCTAAAGACGGGATAGATTCCTATTTGACCTATCGTCTGATTGAGCCCGGCTACGAAGTTTGGCATAAAATCCAGCTGTGCGAGCGGAACTTGGAGAATTTTTCCGAAAAAACGATTGCCGACAATAATTTAACCGGTCAGAGTTGTATGAATTGTCATGTTTTCGGGAATAACAATCCGAACCTTTCTTTTTTCCATCTTCGTGGCGCCAAGGGGGGAACGGTCTTAAACAGGGACGGTCGTTTGAGAAAAATAAATACGCAAGGCAATACGCTCGGAATATCAGCTACCTACGGAAATCTCCATCCTTCGGGAAGATATGGCGTTTTTTCGGCGAATATAGTGATTCCGGAATTTCATACGTTGCTTTCTGAAAAATTAGAAGTCTACGACAAGGCGTCCGACTTGCTCGTTCTCGATTTTGATAATAATCGCATCATCCAATCGCCTTTAGTCAGTGGAGAAGACAATTTTGAAACTTTTCCCGTTTTCTCTGCCGATGGCAATCGTATTTTTTATTGTATGGCGCCCAAAAAACCGCTGCCCGATAGCATCAAACAATTGAAATACAGTTTATGCAGCATTCCTTTCAACACGATGACCGGACAATTTGGGAATCATGTGGATACATTACTCTATATGGGTGAAAACGATAAATCCATTTCATTTCCCAAGCCATCGCCTGATGGACGATTTATTTTGTATTGTGTTTCTGACTACGGTACTTTTCCTATCTGGCACAGGGAAACCGATTTGCAAATGTTGAACCTGATTACCGGAGAAATTTCCGATTTACAAGTAGTAAACAGCGATTATTCGGATTCCTATCATTCATGGTCTTCCAACAGCCGTTGGTTTGTTTTTGCGAGCAAACGGGACGATGGCTTGTATGGAAAGCCTTATTTCTGTTATGTCGATTCAAGCGGGATAGCGCATAAACCGTTTGTTTTGCCGCAACAAGACCCTTATTTTTATGATTACACATTAAAATCTTTCAATCTTCCCGAATTGGCAACCGGAGCGCTCCCGTTTTCCGCAGCCGATATCGAACATCTTTATTGGAAGGAAAATGCAGAACAATTTAAATAAACCGGCATGCTTCAACTCAATCGCTTGCATTTGTTTTTTTCGATAGTTTTCGGCTTGGGAATATTCATCTTTTTTTACTGCTTTTTTCCTAACCACTTGCACTATCGAGAGCAGTTTCAACTCTTTTTGCTTACTAAATCGTATTTCTACGAGACCTGTTCCCGACCTGGAGGATTTGCTAATTATCTCGGACGATTCTTCACGCAATTCTACCTTTTCGCCGGTGTAGGCGCGCTGATTGTAAGTCTTATGCTGGTTGGAATACAACAATTGGTTTATGCCGTCGGTCGTCGATTCAAGGAGACGTCTGCAGCATGGTTCCTCAGTTTCTTTCCCGCATTGTTTTTCTGGTATTTACTTTGCGATGAAAATTCACAACACGGCGGCGCCATTGCATTATTGCTTGCGCTTTTGTTCAGCCTCCTTGTAACATTTTTAAAATCAAACCGTTGGCGACGGATTTGTCTTATCTTACTGATTCCGGCGCTGTACTGGATAGCTGGGGGCGTCGTGATATTGACAGTCGCATTGTCGCTTGGTTATGAGTGGATCAAAATAAAACAAGATAAAATACAGCTTTCTTTTCTTTCGGTTGCTTCTCTGTTACTCGTAATTGCTTGTCCTTTAGCTGCTAAGCATTTTATTATACAATATCCCTTAAGCCGTTTGGCGTGGGGAGCCGATTATCTGCATTTTGCAAATTCTTCTCCTGTTCAGATTGCTTATTTATGGATACTTATCGTATTAATTATCATAATCTTGCCGTATTTTCCCAAAATAACGAAGAAACAAATCAGCCGTTTCATTTTTCCTGTTCAAGCGCTTGTTTTAATTCTGATAACTTATATGCTTATTTGGAAAATAGCATATCCGAATAATGCCTCAAGAGAGGAAATTATGGCTTATGATTATTACTGCCGGACGAAACGGTGGGACAGGATTATCCAAATGGCAAACCGGAAATCGCCAACGCTACCGATGACTGTAACCTGTTTGAATTTAGCCCTCTACAAAACAGGGCAACTGCCCGAAAAAATGTTTGAATATTTTCAGAATGGTCCCGAAGGTTTACTTCCTACGTTTCAACGTGATTTTATGATTTCAACGGTGGGCGGCGAACCCTATTATTATCTTGGTTTTGTCAATACGGCGCAACGCTATGCTTTTGAAGCAATGGAAGCGCTACCCGACTTTCAGAAAAGCGTAAGAAGTTTCCAACGGCTGGCAGAGACCAATCTGATTAACGGGCATTATGCATTAGCCGATAAATATCTCTCTTTCTTGGGGAATACGCTTTTTTACAAAAAATGGGCGAAAGAAACGCGTACTTATCTATACAATGAAGATAAAATTAACGCACATCCCGAATGGGGAGAAATAAGACGTTTTCAGACCAAAATTGATTTTTTGTTCAATGAGAAAGAGAAAGATAAGATGTTGATTACGTTTTTTCAACAAAGCAGGGATAACCGGATGTCTTATGAATATTTGTTGGCTTATGCCTTGCTAACGAAAGACATAGTAAATTTTCCCGCATTTTCCATGGCGCAAAAGGATTTTTCTTATCCGGTCGTTCCTAAATCTTATCAAGAAGCTTTGATTTATATCTGGGGTTTGTCGCACAATGAGTTGACCGATTCGATTCCTTTTCCCGTCAGCAATTCGGTGAAGCAAGCCGTAGAAGCTTATGCTCAGATTTATACAAACTCTCAAATGCCTGAACCGCTTTTGAGAAAACGATTTTCAAAAACATTTTGGTATTATTTGCATTTCAGGAAATACAACCGGCCGAATCAGAACACTCCCTATCAATATTAAGAATATGAAGATACAAACAATTATAAGTTATTGCGTAATTTTTTTTCTTTTTTCAGCTTGCAAAGAAACGAGAACCAACGTGGAAATCGTAAATGAAACGCCAGCCATATTCCCTGATTACGTTGGCGTGACGATTCCTTCCACAATTGCTCCGTTGAATTTTACGGTTAACGGCGAACATCAAAAATTACACCTGGCAATTGAAGGCGGAAAAACAGGCTCCTTCGAATTGCAAGCTTCGGATTATTTTAATATTCCAGACAAATCATGGAAAAAATTATTAGCGGAAAACACAGGCGGTGAGATTCGCTTAACCGTGTCGGTTCAGTCGGCGGGAAAATGGAAGCAATATGCGCCCTTTCCTATATATGTAAGTTTCTACCCGATCGATTACGGCTTGGCTTACCGTCTGATTGCCCCTGGTTATGAAGTTTACAGCAAGATGGGCGTTTATCAACGGAATCTGTCGAATTTCAGCCAAAAGGCAATCCTTGAAAATACGATTGTCCCGGGTAGTTGCATGAATTGTCATTCGTTCAATCAAACCAAAACCGATAAAATGAGTTTGCATATTCGCGGGTCGCACGGCGGAACAATCATACAGGAGAACGGACATTTGAAAATCGTGGATACGAAAACCGAACAGGCCATGAGCGCTTGCGTTTATCCTTATTGGCATCCTTCCGGAAAATTTATCGCTTATTCGGTTAATAAAACGCAGCAAGCTTTTCATTCGGTCAAAGACGAACGGATTGAAGTGTTGGATCTGGCTTCCGATGTCGTTGTGTATGACTTGGCAACCAATGAACTGCTGACTTGTGATTTGCTGACTACTTCCAATTATGAGACTTTTCCGGCATTCTCACCCGATGGAAAAACGCTGTATTTCTGCTGTGCAAACGAACAATCGCTTCCGGAAGATTATAAAAAAATCAGGTACAACCTGTGCAGTATCGCTTTCGACCCGGATAACAAAACTTTCGGTTCAAAAATAGATACGTTGATTCATGCCGATATACAGGGGAAAAGTGTTTCCTTGCCCAAACCTTCTTTTGACGGCAAATATATCATGTACACCCTGTTGGATTATGGTAATTTCGGAATATGGCATCAGGAAGCCGATTTGTATCTGCTGGACTTAGCAACCGGAACATCCCGGGAACTCTCGGAAGTAAACAGTCCGTATGCCGAAAGTTATCATAATTGGAGCGGTAACTCCCATTGGTTTGTCTTTGATAGCCGCCGTTTGGACGGATTATATACGCGTCCTTACATCGCGTCTATTGATGAAAAAGGAAATGTGAGCAAGCCGTTTTTATTACCGCAAAAAAATCCGGATTACTACCGCGAATTGCTTTTTTCCTATAATGTCCCGGAATTTATTAATGCTCCGGTAAAATTAGACGCCAATCAGGCGGAAAAACTCATTTTGTCGCCTGCAAGGGAAAAGGTGAGCTATAAGAAATGATTCTATGTAAAAAAATAGTAACTTTACGCAAAAATTATTCAACTCATGAGAAAACACATTCTTTTTTTCGCACTATTAATTGTAGTCGTTTTTTCTGCTAATAGTCAGAATAGCAAGTCAATTATTGCTCCGATGGCAAAAGTGGAAAAGTTAGCCGGCGGATTCCTTTTTACCGAAGGTCCGGCAGTCGATAAGCAAGGAAACATTTATTTTACCGATCAACCCAATGACCGGATTATGAAATGGTCGACCGAAGGGAAACTTTCCGTTTTCCTTGAAAAGACCGGACGCGCCAACGGCATGTATTTCGATAAAAAAGGGAATTTGCTTACTTGTTCCGATATGGAAAATGAAATCTGGAGCATTGATCCTAAAGGAGAACATACTGTTTTGGTGAAAGATTATAATGGTAGAAAACTGAATGGACCCAACGATTTGTGGGTGCGTCCCGACGGCGGCGTTTATATTACCGACCCGCTCTATGCTCGCGATTATTGGACGCGTAACCCGCAGCGGCAACAAGCGGGGGAATATGTTTTTTTCTTATCCCCGGATCGTAAAACAGTTGTTCCGGTTGCAACGGATTTGCAGAAGCCCAACGGCATTATCGGTACGCCCGACGGAAAACTCCTGTATGTTGCCGACATTCAAGCCGGAAAAACATACGTTTATGAAATACAACCCAACGGATTACTTGCCAATAAAAAATTGTTTGCCGAGATGGGTTCCGACGGTATGACCATCGACAGCGAAGGAAACATTTATCTGACAGGAAAAGGAGTAACCGTTTTTAACCGGAATGGAGAAAAAATCGAACAAATTCCGGTTGATGCAAACTGGACGGCTAATGTTTGTTTTGGAGGAAAAGACAGGAAAACCCTGTTTATTACTGCTTCTCAAAACCTGTACGGTTTGCGGATGAATGTAAAAGGAGTTAAGTGAGAAAGACCGGTTAATGCAAGACTTCTACATTTTTTTCTTTTATTTTACTAATATATTCGCTTGAAATATTGCTGTCTGTGATAAGCGCTTTGACAAGTGATATCGATCCGAGATTTGCAAAGGCGCTGATCCCTATTTTTGATGAATCTGCTACTAAATAAACTTCATCAGAAGATTTTATCATAGCCGACTTTACGATTAAATCGCTTATCATGGGGCAAAAGAAGTTCCAACAGGAACATGAGACAAAATTCTGAAAATAATCAAGAGGGCTAAATAAGCGCCCTATTAAAGAGATAAAATTATGAAACAAATTCATGTAACATTAGAATTAGGCAAAGACGGCTATGGAGTATGGTTTGAAGAAATACCGAATGCATTTGGTTTTGGCGAAACTGTAGAAGTTGCTAAAATTGACGCCAAAGCTGCTTTAGATGGTTATGTAGTTGCTTTAGGCAGATGTAATCAATCAATTCCTGAAATATTGCAAGGCGAATATGAATTGATATTTCACTTCGATGTCGAAGCTTTGTTAAAATATATCAATGGTACGGTAACAAAAACAGCGTTGGCAAAGGCTTCAGGGATTAATCCAACTCAATTAAGCCATTACAGTTCAGGATTAAAAAAACCACGCAAAGAACAGCGTGAGAAAATAATTGCAGGTTTACACAAATTAGGTCAGGAATTAATATCCGTATCTTAAATTATTTATTTGACAAAAATAACAGTTACGGTTGCCCGCTCCTAAAAAAGCGGGCTTTTTGTCTTTTCAAAGCCGGAGAAATCTATTTTTTATGTACATGGAAAATCAATCAACGAGATTCGGTACGAAAGCCATTCGTCGGGCGCGTAACTTGAAATACGTTTCAATTTTCTCGACAATTTTCTCAGGCGCAATTTGTTTCAGGCAAGCGTAGTCGCCGCGATAGCAAGGCTTTTTTCCGAATGTGGAACAGGGACGGCAAGGCAGGTCTGTTTGGACGGCATTCGATTCGCTTTGATTAAACCCGTAGAAACCGAGGTGAGGATGCGTAGCGCCCCATATCGAAACGACCGGCGTATTGACTAAAGAAGCCAAGTGCATGTTTGCCGAATCCATGCTCACCATTACGTCCATTTGATTCATTAAAACGAGCTCGTCTTGCAAAGGCATTTTTCCGGCTACAGAGGTTGCATTCCGGTATTTTTCCGTCCAATTTTCCAAACAACCACGCTCTTGAGGACTACCCCAAAGGGTTATTTGCAAATTGAGCGATTCATTTAACCGGCGAACAACTTCTTCCATTTGTTCTAAGGGATAGGTTTTTCCTTTGTGCTTGGCAAAAGGAGCGATCCCAATCCGGATTTGCTTTTTCATCGGTTTCTCGGAAAACAATCCTGTGAAACACAAGGAGGAATCATATCCTAATTTTTCAAATACTTCACGGTAACGATCAACCGTTGTTTTCAACGGCTTCATTATCTTGTGTTTTCTCCGGATAAGTTCGCGTTTTTCTTTCCTGCCCTTGTCAATGATTGCTACCGGTTTGCCTTTGAGCCGGAAATAACAATCGATGAGAAAAGAACGGACGACTCCGTGTAAATCGGCTACTTTCACCTCTTTCGTTTGAATAACAGGAGCAAGTTCATGCAGCAACCGGACGATTCCTATGATTCCTTTGTGCCTGTCTGTTGTATCTACTGGAAAAATCGTCACATTCGAAGGTTTATTGACAAATATTGATTGCCAGGCGCTTCGTGTGAGCATTAAAAAATGATCGTCGGGATATTTTTTTGCTAAAGAGTACAATACAGGAATCGTGATTGCAATATCTCCTAACGAAGACAAACGAATTACCAAAGTTGTCGCCATGCTTATTTCTTCCCGTACAGCACGGGATTTAGATTCGGGTCGTTATACATTTTCATCTGTTTATAGACTTTCATGTATTTTTCCCCTGATTGGATGTCTGCCAATAACCGGTCGATTGCCGTTGATAAATCTTGTTGTTGTTCCAATAGAATGGTTAACTTTTTACGGCAAGCGTTTAGATGATCTTCGCTAACATCTTCCCGTAAAGTCTCTTGCTCCCAATGGTATATCTTCAAAGCGAGAATCGACAGGCGATCGATCGCCCAAGCCGGACTTTCCGTATTGAAAGTTGCTTTTTTAGAATAAACGACCGCTTGGTATTTTTCATAAAAATAACTATCGATCAATTCCACCAAATCCGTTCGATCTTGATTGGATAAATCAATTCGCCGTTTGATTTTTAACGCCTTTATTGAATCGATATTCGGATCGCGGATAATATCTTCCAAATGCCATTGTACGGTATCAATCCAATTTTTTAAATAAAGATAATATTCAATGGACTTTTCGGGATACGGATTTTGAATTTCCGCATCGACGTCATTCTTTTGATGATAGTCTGTTATTGATTGTTCGAAAATGGAAGCTGCAATAGTTGTAAATAGCATAATTGTAATAGTGACGAGTAACGAGTGACAAGCGACGGATTTAAATAAGAGAGGAGCGATGCATCATAAACAGTAAATAAACGGATAATACAATGATTATTATTCCTACTGTTTTGTTCATTATCAACAGCGCCCGAAGATTCATTTTTTTTCGTAATTTGCCGACTAAGAAAGATAATAAGAACCACCATGATAGCGCTCCGGCTAAAATACTGACTAATCCGAGCAGGATAGAAAACAGCTTTTCTTCCGCAGCTATGAAATTAAAACGGGCAAAAAGCACAATATAGAGAAAAACAATCAATGGATTGGATAAGGTGAGGAAAAAAGCGGAAACAGTATCCTGCCAATAGGAATTACTGCTTACTTTTGGTTCGTGAATATGCTTAAAAGGATTTGAAAAGAAAACGTAAATACCGTAAATCATAAACAAAATACTTCCCATTATCTTCAAAACATATTGATTGCCTGTAATGAAATCAATAATGAATCCCATTCCGAGGCTGATAATTCCGGCATAAATAATATCGGAAAAAGCGGCGCCCAAGCCCGAAGAAAAGCCATGCCATTGCCCTTTGGACAATGTGCGTTGGATACACAACAATCCAATAGGTCCCATGGGAGCCGATACAAAAATTCCAATGAGAAAACCCTTATAAATAATATCAACTATATCGAAAATCACAAAAAAAGAGAATTAGAAATTATGAATTACCTGTCATTGCGGGTCAAGCCCGCAATGACAGGTAATTCATAATTGTTTTACAAAGCGTTTATTTCTTTCAAAACCAGGTTGGTCGAACGAACCGCATCTGCACTTTTTGCAAACAACGCTTTTTCTTCTGTATCCAAATCGAGCGTGACGATTTTTTCAACGCCTTTACGTCCGATAATTGCCGGTACGCCGATACAAATATCATTTTGTCGTATTCGCCTTCCAAGTATACGCAGGAAGGAATCAGCCGTTTGTAATCATTAATAATGGATTGGGCGACGAAAGCTCCTGCCGCTCCCGGAGCATACCATGCCGAAGTGCCCAACAAGCGGGTCAAGGTAGCGCCACCGACCATCGTATCAGTTACCACCTTGTCTAAAGCTTCAGCGCTTAAGAGTTTAGGCACCGGTATCCCATTGTAGGTTGCTAAGCGTTTCAAAGGAATCATCGTCGTATCGCCATGTCCGCCCAGCACCATTCCGTCAACTTCCATCGGATTAACGCCCAGCGCTTGGCTTAGGTAATATTTAAAACGCGAACTATCCAAAATACCGCCCATACCGAAAACTTGATTTTTAGGCAAGCCGGTTGCTTTCAGCGCCAAATACGTCATCGTGTCCATTGGATTGGCAATAATGAGGAAAATGGCGTTTGGCGAAAAGTGTAAGCAGCTATTTACCACACTTTTTACGATGTTTGCATTTGTACCTATCAATTCTTCGCGAGTCATACCGGGTTTACGCGGAATGCCGGAAGTGATAATAACTACATCAGAGTTAGCTGTTTGAGCATAATCATTGGTAACGCCTACGATTTTTGTTTCAAAACCTAAAGCCTGAACGCTCTGCATCATGTCGATCGCCTTGCCTTCAGATACGCCTTCTTTTACGTCAAGCATGACAACTTCGCTTGCGATTTTGTTAAGTGCTAACACATTAGCACAAGTTGCGCCTACATTTCCAGCGCCAACAACAGTTATTTTTGCCATAAATTAAATAATTTAATGATTGTTTTATTAAATGGATACAGGTATCCGTTATGTTATAATATCGCTTTTAATTTTTCTTCAACCAAACTTTTAGCTGCAACGCCGATGAGTTTGTCGGATAATACGCCATTTTTGAAAAAAAGGATGGTAGGAATGCTTCGGATGCCATAATCGGCAGGCGTTTCATCATTTTCATCAACATTCATTTTTCCAATAATGACTTTGCCTTCATATTCCTTAGCCAATTCCTCAATAACAGGTCCAATCATTCTGCAAGGGCCGCACCATTCCGCCCAAAAATCAACCACAAAGGATTTATTTCCGGCTATAAATTCCTTAAAACTCTCATCTGTAATTTGTAATGCCATAATTCTATGTTTTTTGTTAATTAACTGTAAATTTGATGTTGTTTTCTTTCAAAAATCGAACAATATCCTTATTAATTGTAAGTTTTTGATTTTCCGTAAATAATGAGACCGATAACTGTTTATCGATATCTTCAATTCTAAAATATAACGAACTTCCCCCCGGATTATTTTTTATCAGAAAAGATAATTCCGTTATTAATTTATCGTTTAATTCATGCAAAGGCAATGCCAATGAAATTTTCTTTACTACTGAATCTTTTATATCCGTCAGCGGTTGAATGGAACCGACTCTAAAATCCAGAATAGTTTCTTTATATTTTCGCGGTTGGAATTTCCCCTTAATAAGTAAACAAATATTCGGATGTCCATATTTACTGTAGTTAATAAAATCATCGCCAAAAAGCGGAATTTCAGCGCTTCCCGAGAAATCTTCCAACTTAATCACTCCGTAGAGATTGCCTGTCTTGGTATTTCCTTGTTTATACGATGTAACTATTCCCCCAATCACCAAATCCTTACTTGGATTATTAACTTTCGCCTCTTCAAAATCTTTCAGATTCAGGTTGCAAATGTAGTTTAAAATTACGAAATAATCGTCTAATGGATGTGAAGAGAGATAAATTCCTACTAAATCTTTTTCTTTATTCAAACGTTCAATGTTACTCCAGTTTTCCGTTACCGGTATTTCCGGCGTAGCAATATCAATGGCGTCCTGTCCGCCGAATAGCGAATACATTGCAGAATTTTTATCATTTTGGTATTTATTGCCGTAACGCATCAGCGTTTCTAAGAAAACCTCTCCTTTATTGTTCGTTGCGAAAAATTGTTCGCGTTTGATTTCCTGAAAAGTATCGAAAGCGCCGGAATAACAAAGCGCTTCCAGGTTCTTTTTGTTGCAGGCGGTAAGATTTACTCGTTCGGCAAAATCAAATATACCGGTAAACGGTCCATTGGCATTTCGTTCTTTCACAATGGCTTCCACAGCAGTTGCGCCAATGCCTTTCACGCCTCCCAAACCAAAACGGATATCTCCCGCTTTGTTCACCGTGAAATTCAATTCCGATTCATTGACGTCGGGACCTTTTACCACAATGCCCATCGCTCGGCATTCATCCATAAATTTGGTGATTTCGCCGATATCGTCTTTGTTTCTTGTCAAGTTAGCCGCCATAAATTCTGAAGGGAAATGCGCTTTCAAATAAGCTGTATGATAGGCAACAAGCGAATAGCACGTAGCATGTGATTTATTGAATGCATATTTGGCGAATTCCGCCCAGTCGGTCCAAATTTTCTCTAATTTTTCCGGCGAATTAAAGCCTCTCTTGGTAGCGCCTTCTATAAATTTGTTATGCAGGGCTTCCATTTTATCTTTTTGCTTTTTCCCCATTGCTTTTCGCAATTCATCGGATTGTCCGCGCGTGAATCCGGCTAAATCCCGGCTCAGAAGCATGACTTGTTCCTGATAAACGGCAATCCCATAAGTATCTTTTAATCGGGATTCCATTTCAGGAAAATCATATTTAATTTCCTTACGTCCGTGTTTCCGGTCGATGAAATCCGGAATATAAGCCATTGGTCCCGGACGATACAGGGCGTTCATCGCAATTAAATCGTCGAATTTGGTAGGCTTCAATTCCGACAGGTATTTTTGCATACCGGCTGATTCAAATTGGAAAGTACCTATTGTGTGACCGTTACTAAATAATTCATAGGTCTTTTCATCATCTAAGGGAATTTGTGCAATATCAATATCAACGCCTTTTGATTTTTTGATATTGGCAATCGCTTCTTTGATGATGGATAAAGTTTTAAGCCCCAAAAAATCCATTTTAATCAAACCTATGGTTTCTATAATCGACCCTTCGTATTGCGTAACCATTACTTCTTCTTCGCTTCCTTTTTCTTTCGCGGTACTTAATGGAACGTAATTGGTTAAGTCGTCTGCTCCGATAATAATTCCGCAAGCATGTACGCCTACTTGCCGGACGGTTCCTTCCAGCATCTGGGCGTATTTTAAAGTATCGGACAAATTTTGATCGGTGGAATATCTTGCCTCGTTCAATTCAGGAACGTATTTGATACAATTTTCTATATTTATTTTCAGAGGATTGCCATTTTCGTCTTCGGGTAAACGGTCGGGAATGAGTTTGGTTAATCGGTCGGCTTCCTGAAGTGATAATCCTTGCACGCGCGCTACATCTTTAATGGCTGATTTTGTGGCCATCGTACCGTAAGTGATAATATGAGCAACCTTGTCTTTTCCATATTTATCAATTACCCATCGCAACACTTCCGCTCTTCCGTCGTCGTCGAAGTCGATATCAATATCCGGCATGGAAATGCGGTCGGGATTCAGGAAACGTTCAAAAAGTAAATCATATTTCAGTGGGTCGATATCTGTAATTTCCAAGCAATAAGCGACTGCCGACCCTGCTGCCGACCCTCTGCCGGGTCCTACGGATACGCCCATTGATTTGGCTGTTTGAATGAAATCCTGTACAATTAGGAAATATCCCGGATACCCCATCGTTTTCATTGTTTCGAGTTCAAATTCAATGCGCTCTAATACATTGGGAGGCACGGGATCGCTGTATCGCGTTTTGGCTTTTTGCAAGGTTAATTCCCGTAAATAATCCGCTTCCAATTTGATACGAATGATTTTATTGTATCCGCCTAACTTATCGAACCGTTTCTCATCTTCTTTGTTAAATTCTTCACGAAGCGCTTCTTCGGAGTATTTTTGGCGGTATTTTTCTTCGGTTGAAAATGTTTCCGGAATAGGGAAAAGCGGCATAATAGCATCGGAATCAATACTGTAGAATTCAACTTTATTAGCTATTTCCAAAGTATTAGCTAAAGCTTCCGGTACATCCGCGAAAATCGCCTGCATTTCTTTTTGCGTCTTTAGCCATTCTTGTTTGGTATAACGCATACGATTGGGATCGTTCAAGTCTTTCCCTGTATTTAAACAAATCAGGCGGTCGTGCGCATTGGCATGTTCTTCATTCAGAAAATGCACGTCATTCGCCGCAATACATTTGACGTTTGTTTTTCGCGCCAAGTCCAATAAAGCGGCATTTACTTCTACTTGTTTTTCGTATACCGTCCGGTCGGCGTCTTCTTTATCGGTTTTATGTCTGTGGAGCTCCAGATAAAAATCATCGCCGAAAATCGACTTAAACCACCGGATGGATTCTTCCGCCTCTTTGATTTTGCCGTCAAGAATTTTTCGAGGAATTTCGCCCGCCAAGCAAGCGGTACTGACAATCAGTCCTTCGCTGTATTGTTTCAATACTTCTTTGTCAATGCGCGGACGGTAATAATGTCCGTCAATCCAGGAAGTAGAAACCAATTTGCAAAGATTTTGATATCCTTTTTTGTTTTTTGCCAACAATATCAAGTGCCATCCGCCTCCGTCTTCTTTCGTAGATTTATCGAAACGGGATCGGCGGGCGCAATAGGCTTCAACGCCTAAAATGGGTTTGAATTTTTGGTCCGGATTTCTTTTGTCGTTTTTTTTATTTACATAGTCGTAGAATTCTTTAGCGCCATACATATTTCCATGATCGGTGATGGCAATGGCATTCATTCCGTTGGCAATGGCTTTATCCACTAAAGACTGGACGGAAGGCATTCCATCCAATAAGGAATAATGCGAATGGACATGTAAATGAATGAAAGGAATATCAATGTTATTATCAACAATCTGCATTTTCTTTATGCTATTTTTACCATAAACGGATGCAAATATAAGAAAAATTGCTAAGAAGTAACGTGCAAATTCAATCTTTTTTTTATTGTTTTTGAAATTAAATTCAATAGTTTTTCTACCTTTGCGCAAATATTTAATGAAAGAATAATAAATGCAAATGGTTACTCATAGTCCCTTTCTATTATTCGACAGGAATAAATGGGCGGAACTTCGGAAGTCTGAACCAATGACTTTAACGGATGATGAAATACAACAATTGAAAGGTATAAACGAAGAATTATCGATCGATGAAGTTCGTGATATTTACCTGCCTTTATCCCGTTTATTAAATTATTATGTGAATTCGACCAAGAGCAGGCAAGCGGTCATTATGAACTTTCTCAACGAAAAACTTCAAAAGATTCCTTTTATTATCGGGATTGCGGGTAGCGTTTCGGTGGGGAAAAGCACTTCAGCGCGTGTATTGCAGGCGCTATTAAGTCGTTGGAAGGAAAATAATCAAGTGGCTTTGATTACTACCGATGGTTTTCTATATTCGAATGCGATTCTTGAGGAAAAAAATTTGATGACTAAAAAAGGATTTCCCGAATCATACGATATTCATCAATTGCTCCGTTTTGTTAGCGATATTAAATCAGGAAAAGAGGAAGTCAGAGCGCCCAAATATTCCCATTTGACCTATGATATTTTGCCGGATGAGCAAATTGTAATTAGTCCTTATCCCGACATACTTATTCTCGAAGGCTTGAATGTTTTACAGAATAGGATGGATTACCCGAAACAAAGAAAACAAACGGTTTTCGTTTCCGATTACCTTGATTTTTCCATTTATGTGGATGCTGAAGAATATTACTTGGAAGAGTGGTTTTTAACCCGTTTTATGAAATTCAGGGAAACGGCGTTTCACGACCCCCAATCGTATTTCTATCCCGTAACTAAATTTTCTGAGGAGGAATCCAAATCAATGGCTTTGGATATTTGGAAGGAGATAAACAGTAAAAACCTGCATAAAAATATTTTGCCAACGAGAGAGCGGGCGCACTTGATACTCCACAAAAGTAAAAATCATCTGGTGGATTATGTGAAGTTAAGGAAGTAAGATGAAAGGAAAATACCTTTGAAAAACTCCCATAATATTACTCAATCAATCAAAAACCTTTCAAACCCGGCTTCTTTTATAATTCGGATAACTTGATCCCTGTCATTCTCATTAACAGAAAGAACGCCTCCGCTTCCGGGAAACATGTAGGAGTTGGACTGTCTGTTTATAAAATACGGGATATTTTCTGAGAGTAAGATGCTTTCCAAAATATCGGAATCGTTTGGAAAATCAAAAGCGGCTATGTCTATTAGTTTCATAATTTTATTTGTATATATATTAATAGAACGTTGAAAGCCGAAGATTTGTTTTTATCTTTGGCATGGAAATTGACTACAAATATAAAAAACAAATTTTAAAAAACAAAGTTGAATGGACGATATTTTAACGTCACCAATGGAAATAATAATTGAGAATAAGCCGATTGATCTGGAAGAATTAAAAAAAGAGCAGGCTATTTTGCCTTTGAAGAACATGATGTTTCTCCCGGGGATACCTACTCCGGTCAATGTCGGGCGTTCAAAATCATTAAAATTAGTTCAGGAAATTCATAAACAAGACGGGATTATTGGGGTTTTCTGCCAAAAAGACGCAGGTGAAAATGATCCGGGGTTTAATGATTTGTATCCGGTGGGCGTTTTAGTGCGCGTACTTAATTTAATGCAAGAAAATGAAGATAATACTACAGTCCTACTTATAGGTATCACTCGCATTCGCTTGGACGGGATTACGGCTAAAGAACCTTACTTGAAAGGTAAATTCACTACATTATCCGACGTTTATCCGGCAAAATCGGATAAGGAATTGAGAGAACAGTTGAAGACGGTCAAAGATACGACGCTGAAAATGCTTTCCGAAAAGATGGGCTTACCTGAATTTGTACTGGATTCGCTTCGTAAGTCAAAAGATAATAACTATTTGATTAATCTTGCTTTTTCGACTGTCGATGCAACACCCGAACAAAAACAGGAAGTCATTGCTACCGATGATTTAAAAGAACGATTGAATAAACTTTTATCCTTGCTCGATCATGAGGTGCAACTTTTGGATATCAAAGCTTCGATACGGCGGAAAACGCAAGTAGATATCGATCAACAACAACGGGAATATTTTCTCCAGCAGGAAATGAAAAATATCCAGGAAGCTTTAGGTGGGAATATTCATGATATTGAAATCAAAGAAATTAAAGATAAGGCGGGGAAAATTAATTTTACTTCGGAGCAACGGCAATTGTTTGAAAAAGAATTACAAAAATTAGAGCGCTTGCATCCGCATTCTCCGGATTATTCAACGCAAATGTCTTACATTCAACTTCTTATTTCTCTTCCTTGGAACAGTTATACCAAAGACAATTTCAATCTGGCGCGTGCGAAAAAAATTCTGGATAAGGATCATTTCGGAATAGATAAAGTAAAAGAGCGAATCATTGAGCATCTGGCTGTATTAAAACTGAAAGGCGACATGAAATCGCCGATTGTTTGCTTGTATGGTCCTCCGGGTGTTGGTAAAACATCATTGGGCAAATCAGTTGCAGATGCTTTGAATCGAAAATATGTCAGAATGTCATTGGGCGGACTGCATGACGAGGCTGAAATACGCGGACATCGTAGAACTTATATCGGCGCTATGCCGGGGCGAATCATGCAAAGTATTCAAAAAGCCGGTTCTTCGAATCCGGTTGTTATTTTGGATGAAATCGACAAAGTAGGAAAGGATTACAGCGGAGACCCTGCCGCCGCTTTGTTGGAAGTGCTTGATCCGGAACAAAATTCAGCTTTTCATGATAATTATTTGGATATTGACTTCGATTTGTCAAAAGTTCTTTTCATTGCTACGGCTAACGCTTTAAATACGGTTTCCCAGCCCTTATTGGATAGGATGGAACTCATTGAAGTCAGCGGGTATATTTTGGAAGAAAAAGTAGAGATCGCTCAGCGGCATTTGGTTCCCGACCAATTGGAAATACACGGTATTCCTGAAGATAAATTTGATATTTCGAAAAAAGCCATCGAAGCGATTATTGAATCCTACACTCGCGAATCGGGCGTGAGAGAGTTGAATAAGAAGATCGCTAAGATTATGAGAAAAATCGCAAGGTTAATCGCGGAAAAGAAAGTATATCCTCATAAATTGGAAGTAAAAGATTTAACGGATTATTTGGGCGTTGTCGAATATACAAAAGACAGGTATCTGGGGAATGAATATGCAGGGGTAGTAACCGGTTTGGCATGGACAGCCGTTGGCGGAGAAATTCTTTTTGTAGAAACCAGTTTAAGTAAAGGCAAAGGCGCTAAATTGACGTTGACTGGGAATCTGGGAGATGTCATGAAAGAATCTGCCGTTTTGGCATTGGAATATATCAAAGCGCACGCTTTACTCTTTGGTATTCCGGATGACGTGTTTGAAAATTGGAACGTTCATATCCATGTTCCGGAAGGCGCTATTCCCAAAGACGGACCCAGCGCCGGAATTACGATGACAACTTCTTTAATCTCGGCTTTTACGCAACGAAAAGTAAAAGCCAACTTAGCGATGACCGGAGAAATGACGCTTCGCGGTAAAGTACTTCCGGTTGGCGGTATAAAAGAAAAAATTTTGGCTGCCAAACGGGCGGGGATTAAAGAAATTATCTTGAGTAAAGAAAACAAAAGACATATCGATGAAATCAATGCGTTATATCTCAAAGGATTGCAATTTCATTACGTCGACGACATTCAAGAAGTGATTACGATTGCATTGTTGAATGAAAAAGTAAAAAATTCGATAGAAATCAAATAGGTATTTATATGACGTCCACTCCTTGTGCTTTCAGTAACTCCAAACCCATGTCTTTCAGTTTATACTTCTGTATTTTTCCGCTTCCCGTCATGGGGTAAGTATCTACGAAAAAAACATATTTGGGAATTTTATGACGGGCGATTTTACCGCGGCAGAAATAGCGCACGTCTTCTTCCGACACTTGGGCGCCTTCGCGAAGAATAATAAAAGCGCCTACTTCCTCTCCGTATTTATTCGAAGGAACGGCGGCAACCTGCACATCTTGAACGCCCTCCAGATGATAAAGAAATTCTTCAATTTCACGTGGATAGATATTTTCGCCTCCGCGGATAATCATGTCTTTGATGCGTCCTGTAATGCGATAATTTCCGTTTTTATCTTTAACGCCCAGATCGCCGGAACGCAGCCAGCCGTCTTTATCGAGTACTTCAGCGGTGGCAAGCGGATTATTGTAATATCCTTCCATCACATTGTAACCGCGGCAACATATTTCGCCTTGCTGTTCCACATCCAACTGTTTACCTGTTTCGGGGTCGATGACCGCTACTTCTGTAAATTCATATTCCCGTCCTACAGTATTGCAACGCACTTCAAAAGAATCGTCGATGCGGGTTTGCGTCATGCCGGGCGAAGTTTCGGTTAAGCCGTAAACGCTGGTGATTTGGGCGTACATTTTTTCGTTCACCTGCTTCATCAGCTCCACCGGACAAAGCGCGCCGGCCATGATTCCCGTGCGCAAACTTGAAAGGTCAAACATGTTGAACATGGGATGATTCAATTCGGCAATGAACATTGTCGGCACGCCATAGATTGCCGTACATCTTTCTTTATGAATGGAGGCAAGCACCACCAGCGGATCGAATTTTTCCACCATCACTTGCGTGCAACCATGCGTTAACACATTCATTGACGCCAATGTTACGCCAAAACAATGAAACAGCGGCACGCAACAACAAAGTTTATCTTCGCCGGTAAACGCCATGTGTTCGCCCGTCAGGTACCCATTGTTAGCGATATTATAATGCGAAAGCATCACGCCTTTCGGGAAGCCGGTCGTTCCGGATGTGTATTGCATGTTCACAATGTCGTGGCAGCTAATGATTTTCTTTATGCTATCCAGCCGTTCGTCGTCAATATTTTTACCCAGAAGTAAGAGTTCGGCGGTATTGTACATGCCCCTGTGCTTCTCCTGTCCGATATAAATCACGTTTTTCATACGCGGAAAACGCTCGCTATGCAAATGTCCGCGTTCGCTCGTTTTCAGTTCTGGAAGCATGGTATAAGTCATTTCTACATAATCCGAATCCCAGGTACCATCGATAATGCAAAGCGTGTGCATGTCGGAATTTTGGCAAAGATATTCCAATTCAAGCTGTTTATAGCTGGTATTTACGGTAATACACACAGCGCCGGTTTTAGCGCAGGCAAATAAAAACGTCAACCAGTCGGGTACGTTGGTAGCCCATAGTCCTACATGGTCGCCCTTGCTGACGCCGATAGCGAGCATGCCTTTAGCCAAATCGTTCACACGGTCGTCAAATTCTTTCCATGTAAAGCGTAAATTACGATCGGAATAAACGAGGTATTCCTTATCGGGAGCGACTGCCGCCCAGTGTTCGAGCCAGTCGCCTAATGTTCTGTCAAATAATTGCATAATAGTAACCCTTTTTATAACGGCGTATAAACTACCGCTAAAATTTTAGCGGCGTCATTATTATAGGCATGTACATGATGCGCTACAATCGAGTCGTAATAAATGCTATCACCCGGTTCCAGTACATAAATGTCTTTGCCGTAATTAATTTCTATCATTCCTTCAAGAACGTAGATAAACTCTTCGCCTTCATGAGACGATACTGTAAACGCTGCATCCGAAGCGATTATATCAATCAGAAAAGGTTCGATGTGGCGACCGCTTTTGGCTTTCGACAGCGAGTAGTAATCCATGTGTTTACGCGATTCGGAGGCATTGTTCGAAAAACTGATGCTTTCGGTTTTATCCGCTTTGCGTGTAACGACAGGTCCCAGTTCATCGTTATCGTCGAGGAATGTACCCAAGCGGACGCCCATCACCCGCGCAATTTTGATGAGCGGAGCCAGCGAAGGCAAGTTGGTATTTTCTTCTATTGAAATAATTTGGTCGAGATTCAATCCGCTCCGTTCCGATAATTGTTCACGCGTAATGTTTTTAGTTTCGCGAATGATTTTTATCTTTTCGCCTACATTAATTGATTTTGACATAATATTTTGAAATTTATTTATTGTATTTATTAAAATTTTGCTGCAAAATTAGAAAAAATTTGATAAAAACAACAATAATCATAATTATTTATAACTTTGATGCAACAAAAATGAAATAAACTTCGTCTTTATAGTAAAAAACATATTATGATAACCTCATTTCGGAACGATAAGAAATCTCAAGTATTCCAGCGGGAATTGTATCAGCTTCATTACCGAAGGATTTACAATACTTGTCTGCGTATTATCGGAAATTCGAGGGATGCTGAAGAGGCTATGCAGGATGTGTTTTTGAAGATATTTGACACTATTGACAGTTTGCAGGATGAAAGCGCTTTTTATTCGTGGACTCAACAAATCGCTATTCGGACGGCAATCGACAAGGTGCGCAAGCAAAAGCCGGTTTTCGAACCGGTGGACAATCTGTCCGTTGTCGATGAAGAACCGGACGAAGAACCGGACTTATCCGTGGAATCCGTCAAACGGGAGCTGAACAATCTGCCCAGCGGCTACCGTATCGTTTTGTCGATGCGCCTGTTTGAGGAATGCGAGTTCGAAGCAATCGCCCAAGCGCTGCAAATCAAGGAATCGACGGTACGTTCGCAATATATTCGCGGACGCGATAAATTAGCAAAAATGTTAAAAAGTAAAATCAACAAACAATGAACCGTTTAGAACAATACATCAGAGAAAACAAAAACCTGTTCGACGAAGAGCCTGCAACAGGTCATTTTGAGCGACTGCAGCAAAAAATGAGCCGTAAATCAGGGCGGATCGCAACGTTGAAATGGAGTATTTCCATAGCTGCATCAATTGCAATAATTCTGTCAATCGGCATTATGGTGCAAAAACATACCGTCAAACAGGAGTCCGGAATGATTACTTGTGAAAATACCGCTGACATGAAAAGTTGTTATGTAGATAAAATGAATGTCGTAGCCGGTCAAATAGCGCTGCTTACTAAGCATTTAGATCCATGGGATCAGCAGCAGGTGATGACCGACGTGCAGAACATTATAGATACAGCAAGCAACGGTTTCGAAAGCGAGATTCCGGAAGAACTTCCGGCAAAACAAGCAAAGGCAATTCTTTCGGATTATTATCGTCAGAATTTGGAAAGTTTGGAAATGATAGAGAAGGATTTAAAATATTATAAATTATGAAACGATTAGTATTATTTTTAATGATTTTTGGACTAACGGCAACCGTTGCGTTTAGCCAAAAAACGGAAACCCGTCAGGTATCGGGTTTCACAGGAATTAATGCCTCCAGCGTGTTTAATATTACAATTGCTAAAGGCAACACGGAATCGCTTGTCATCGAAGCCGACAATAATGTAATGCCTTATGTGCGTAGCGAGGTTAAGGATGGCGTGCTGAACCTTTATCTCAGCAATGATAAACAACAGGTGAATATAAAAACGCTGAAAGCCACTATTGTTATGAAGGATTTAAACAAAGTGACGCTTTCCGGCGTTTGTAATTTAACGGCTAAGGACCTTTTTACCCCGGAAAAATTTAAAGCTGATTGCAGCGGCGTTTCCAATATGGATGTGAACCTGAACACCGGTCAATTAAGCATCGAGGCGAGCGGCGCCAGCACAGTTACGATAAAAGCCAACGTAACAGGCGACGCAGGTTTGGATGTGTCAGGAACATCAGCTATTAAAGGAGGCTTGAAAGCAAACAATGTAAATTTTAGCTCAAGCGGCAACTGTTCGATTGAATTGACCGGTTCGGCAGCAGATATTAAAATTAATGCGTCAGGGACATCTAATATTAATGCTGTGAATTTTATAGTAAAAACGGCAACAATAGAAGCCTCAGGAGTTTGCAAAATTACGGCGAATGTTACCGATGCGCTGAAAGTCAATTCTTCGGGTGTATCATCCGTTAGCTACAAAGGCTCGCCTTCTCTTGATGTAAGTAGCAGTAAAATGGCTAAAGTTAATAAGATATAAACATTAAAATCAATAAAAAAATGAAAAAGCAATTTGTATTATTCGTCAGCATTTTGTTATGCGTAAGTTATTGTGTAACAGCTAAAAATCAGGGAAGTAACGAAAATGCGCCGTTCATTACCCGCGAATTTCCTGCATCATCCATTAAAGAAGTAGGAGCAACCACATCGGGTGGTAGCATAACTCTGGCAGGCGACGCCGGTTCTAAGGCAGTCGTCGAAGTTTATATTTCACACGACAATTGGTCGAATGAAAAAATCAAACAAGTCCTTGATGAGAATTATACACTTGATATCAAGGTCGTAAACGGGAAGTTGGTTGCTACGGCAAAACAGAAAACCAATTTTTTTAATTGGGACAACCAAGGGTTGAGTATTTCGTTCAAAATCAGCGTTTCGAAACAGGTCGACAGCAATTTGCAAACCAGCGGCGGTTCATTATCGATTGATAATGTTTCGGGAAGCATGGTTGGCGTAACTTCGGGCGGCAGCATCTCTGTGACAAATTCAAAAGACAACATCGACTTGAAAACCAGCGGAGGAAGCATTACGGCGAAAGATTGCGGTGGAAAAATCAGTTTGAATACTTCGGGCGGCAGCATCAACTTGGGTAACCTCGCCGGAAATATCAATGCCAGAACCAGCGGCGGCAGTATTATGGCAGACAATATCAACGGAACACTCGTTACCGGCACCTCAGGGGGAAGCGTGAAATTAAACGGTATTTCGGGGAATGTAGATGCAACCACTTCAGGCGGCAACATGGATGTAAGAATAAAATCGGCGAGCGATTATGTAAAGTTGTCGAATAGCGGAAGTCTCAACTTAGTTTTGCCTGACGGTAAAAATTATAGCTTAAATGTGAAGGCAAGCAGATTAGAAGCGCCCGTAATAAAAAACTTTCAAGGCAGAATGGATAATAAAAGCATCAACGGAACGATTGGAAACGGCGGTACTGATATCAATGTAAGATCGTCGCAGCAGGTTACTTTAACTTTTGAATAGCGCTAAAAACGTCTGCGAACACAAGCATATAACTTCTGTCACGTTCCTATGGTTTTCTTTATCATCGCAATATGTTCGGGAGTCGTTCCGCAGCAACCGCCGATGATATTAGCGCCGGCGCCGATAATTTGCGGGATTAGCTCTCTCATTTGTTCGGGCGTTTCGGGATAAATGATTTCACCGTTTACGATTTCCGGCAGACCGGCGTTGGCGTGAACCAAAATTGGAATGTCGGGGGCGACTTCGCGCATTTGCGCTATGATGTTTATCATGTTTTTCAGTCCGTTGCCACAATTTGTACCGATTATGTCAACGTTTCTTTCAGCGCAGGCAAGGGCGGCTTCGGCGGGAGAAACCCCCATCATCGTACGATATTCGTTGTCTCCTATTGCATCAAATGTGAAAGTACAGATAATTTCCAAAGAAGTTTTATTTTTTGCAGCAGAAACGGCTGCCATAGCTTCCCCAATATCGCTCATCGTTTCGATGCAAATGGCGTCTGCTCCGCCCTTTTTCAACGCGATGACTTGATTTTTGAAAGCCTCATAGAGTTCAAATTCTGTTACATCGCCCATAACGAGCATTTTTCCGGTAGGGCCCACCGAACCGATTACCCAATGGTCGTCGCCGGCTTCTTCCCTTGATAAGCGAGCGGCTTCTTCGTTGATTTTAGAAACCTGTCCGGCTAAACCGAAATGTTCGAGTTTGAAGGATGTTCCTCCGAAGCTGTTGGTTTCAATCATATCGGCGCCTGCATTGATATAGCTCCGCGCGATTTCTCTTATGTCGTCGGGATGAGTTAAGTTCCAAAGTTCGGGACACTCGCCGGCTTGCAATCCTTTTTTCTGAAGAAATGTTCCCCAAGCTCCGTCGGAAACGAGTATTCTTCCGGATTTTACTGCTACTGTGATAGTTGTTTTTTTCATGCTATTATTATTTGATTTGCGATTTTTTACTTGAAATTTTTATGGACGCCGTTCCATGTTCGCTTGAATAAGTGCGCGTATGTTTTCGGTTGTAACTCCGGGAGGCATTCCGCCGGCGCTCGAAAGGATAAAGCGGGAATTGTCATTTAATTCGTCAAGCAGGGTCAATGTTGCTTGTTTCACTTGTTCAGGCGTGCCTGCAGCCAAAATATCCCGTGGAGGTATACTTCCCAAAATGGTAAGTTTGTTTCCGGTAACCGCTTTGATTTCGTTAACTCCCATCTGTATGCCGGGGTTGAACAGATTAACGCCCATGTCGGGATAATGTTTCACTGAAGCCACAAAATCGGCGTCATTATGGAAAAATTTCACTTTAGAAGGCGACGCATCATAAATTTCTTTGATATAAGGGAATCCGAAAGTCAAGAAATCTTCTTCGCCGACGAATCCTACGATATCATCCAGCATCATTATTCCGTCGATAGAAGGAAATGTTTGGCGTTGTAACTCGTGCCATTGTTTCAGAAAATCGGTAATAATACGCATCAGGCGATGTAGTCTTTCGGGTTCCATCAAGATAGCCATCATCAGTTCGGTGGTTCCCATCATGAATGATGCAATATTTAATGGTCCGCGGGATACTGAGAAACGGATTTTGTGGCCTGCCGCTTCAATTGCCGGTTGCGCTTTAACTAAGCGATTCAGCATGAAAGGCAGTAATCCGTCGGTTTCGGGATTCGGCGCTGTTAACTTGTCTATATCTTCAGGATTTTCGATATTTTTTACGGCAAAAGGAAATTCATTTTTCCAGAAAATACATTTTGCGCCAAAAGCCGACGGCTCGGTACACATTCCATATTCACTCCAGAAACCGGGAAGAAACATGATTTCCGGAAAAGTTTCGATTGCTGCAAGGTTAGCTTTAAGCCATAATTCATCACTCGAAAAATAATCCAAAAGCGTTATCCCATACCAGTTGGGCAACCAGGGGCTATCAATAATGAAACCCATCGGTACGAAGGTTTTAGAATTGCCGTTTACCGTTGAAACAAGGTTATTCCATTGTGTATCAGTCATAATTTAATATTCTACTATTGATATTATTTTAATTGATTGTCAAAGTTCAGAAATAATTTGATACAATGCAAGCATTTTCATGGAAAATATTAAGGTAAGGGTGATAAACCTCAAATAACGATTAAATGATAAAAAAATTATAAATTTTTTCTATACCTTTGCGCCGTTTTTACATCAATTGAAAATATTGTGCATACTGGTGAAATTTCGGCGCTTGGCGTTGCCATTTGTTGGACTTTAAGCGCTTTGTTTTTTGAAAAAGCAGGTAGTAAAATAGGTTCTTTATCCGTAAATGTCATTCGTTTGATGACGGCAGTCGTTCTTTTGGGCATAGCTGCCTGGGTTACGCGAGGATTCTTTTTTCCTATAGACGCTACGCCTTACCAATGGTTTTGGTTATCGCTTTCGGGATTTATCGGTTTTTTTCTTGGCGACCTTTTTTTGTTTCACTCCTATTCGATTATCGGATCCCGCATGGCGCAATTAGTTATGACATTATCGCCTCCCATAACCGTTTGCGTTGGTTTCCTTTTTTTAAATGAACATCTTTCTTTTAAACAAATAGTGGGTATTTCCATAGTTGTGTGCGGAATTTTTATTGCCATGCTGGGAAAGGAGAAAGGAGAAAAATTAAATTTCAATGTCCCTTTCAAAGGATTTTTATTTGCATTCGGAGGCGCTACGGGGCAGGCGTTAGGGCTTATAGCCAGCAAAAAAGGAATAGGGGATTACGACGCCGTTTCAGCTACCCAAATACGAGCCATTACCGGAGGATTATCGTTCATACTATTAGTTACTTTTTTACGCCGTTGGGGTTCCGTGAGGCAAGCTTTATCAAATAAAACCGGCGTGAAATTTGTTTTATCCGGCTCTTTGGTCGGTCCTGTAATTGGAGTCGCCTTATCCCTTTTTGCTATCCAGCATACCGAAGCCGGCGTTGCTGCTACGTTAATGGGATTGGTGCCTATTTTCATCATTGTCCCTTCGGCTATCATGTTTAAAGAACGGATAACTCCCTTTCAAATTTTCGGAGCTTTTATCAGCGTCGGAGGCTGCATACTGTTATTCTTGAAGTAATTAGAAAGAAGGTATCTCAAAAGCCTGTCAAAGATTGGTAGAAATACCGATTCCGATAAAGAAAAGAAAAAATAGAAACAGTAAAAGGCGTATACTGCGTTTGTTTGCACGGGTAAAAAAGTGGCCGACAAGAAAAGCGATTGGTATGGAAATGATTAGTCCCCAGGAAGATTTATATTTGCTTTGTAAGAAAAGGAAGATAAAAATCATCAATGTCGAAAAGAAAAAATAATTCAGAGCAGAAATTGTCCACACTCTCTCGGAAATATCAAACAAAAACAGATAAATTGCAACGAAGCAGCCGATAGCTATTAGAAATCCACAAGTTGACCATTCTAAAACGGTTAAGTCTAATTTATGAATCACAAACAGCCTGTCGAAACGTGGCAATAATGATAAAAAGACGTCTCTATCTCCTTGAAAAACGCTCCATGTGAAAATAAACAAATAAACGACTGCAAATCCGGTCAGGCTGGCGAAAAATACGCGTGCATTGAGGCATTGAAAACGATAGAATCCTAACCAAATAACAGGAAAAAGAAGTAAAGCCGGAGTCCAAAGTAAACTTCCTAAAGTTAACAGTAACGAAATATTCAGCGCATTTATCTGCGATTTAGGCTTTTGATATGAACAAAACAAAAAATAATAACACAAAACGAAGCATAAGGCTGCAATACTACCTTTTAAATCGTAATAAAAAACAGGATTACTTCCGGTTAACAACAAATAGAATATAGTCGGTAGAAATGTGCGCCCTTGAATGATGTTGAAAATATGATTGAGTCGTAATAAAAAAAAGGCGATTCCAATCTGAATCAATAAGCTCGCCCATAATGAAGGATTATCCAAGGGATTGCCTGTAGTATACAACCGCACGGCAATAAAGACAAATACAGTGGCAAAAAGAAGCGATTTGCTTGTAAGAATCTGTTTATGGATTTTTTCGATGTTCATAAGTCGAATCCGATGTCTTTCCGGTAATACATTCCGTCGAAATGAATACGGTCGCAATTATTAAACGATTGTTGCAAGGCTTCGGTTTTATCTTTCCCATACGAACTAACTGCAATCACCCGTCCTCCGTTTGACAAAATTTGTCCGGTCTTGACTACTGTTCCCGCATGAAAAAGGATACTATCTGAAATTTTATCCAAACCGGTAATGACTTTCCCTTTTTCATAATTGCCCGGATAGCCGCCGGAAACTAACATAACTGTTACGGCGAAACGATCATCGAAAATCAACGTTTTTTCGTTCAAATTTCCTTGAGCGACTCCTTCCAATAAATCGACCAAATCTGATTTTATTCGTAGCATAACGACTTCCGTTTCGGGGTCGCCCATCCGGCAATTGTATTCAATTACCATCGGATTGCCTTGTACGTTGATAAGCCCGATAAAAATAAAACCTTTATAATCGATGGCTTCTTTTTTTAATCCTTCAACGGTAGGGATGACAATGCGTTCTTCAACTTTTTTCATAAATTCCGGAGTTGCAAAAGAAACAGGGGAAACGGCTCCCATACCTCCGGTATTCAATCCTGTATCGCCTTCGCCAATCCGCTTGTAATCTTTGGCTTCCGGGAGAATTTTGTAAGAGTTGCCATCGGTCAGGACAAAAACGGAACATTCGATTCCGGAAAGAAATTCTTCAATTACAACGGTTTCGCTCGCTTTTCCAAAACTACCGTTCAGCATGGCTTTCAATTCGCTTTGCGCTTCCGTCAGATTATTGATAATCAAAACGCCTTTTCCTGCCGCCAATCCATCGGCTTTAAGCACATAAGGCGGTTGCAATGAATCGAGGAACGCAAGTCCCTCTCTCAGGCTTTCCTTTGTAAAACTTTGGTATTGGGCTGTCGGAATATCATGGCGTTGCATAAACGCTTTGGCAAAGCGTTTGCTTCCTTCCAGCCGGGCGCCTTGCAGGGAAGGTCCGATGACCGGGATTGCATTAAGTTCCGCATCGTGCTTGAAAAAATCATAGATACCATTGACTAACGGGTCTTCCGGACCGACCACGACCATCGTAATTGCCTGTTCCAGTACGAACGTTTTCAACGTCTCGAAATCGGTTGTTGCAATCGGAAAGTTGATTCCGATTGCAGCTGTTCCCGCGTTGCCCGGTGCAATGTATAGTTTTTCCGTTTTCGGACTTTGTTTGATTTTCCACGCTAAAGCATGCTCCCTGCCGCCGGATCCGATTAGTAAGATGTTCATTTTGTGTCAGCCGGATTAATCGCTTTCCAACAGAATGCTGCTAACGTAGCGCCAATAACGGGAGCTACGATAAATACCCAAAGTTGCGGTAGCGCTAATGAATTATCCGAGAAAATCGCCTGACTGATGGAACGAGCCGGATTAACTGAAGTGTTGGTCAATGGAATGCTGATGAGGTGTATTAGCGTCAATGTCAGACCGATTGCCAAACCGGCAAATCC
>Ga0123354_10000736_pt1 | contig 35269 bp, 15 predicted proteins | sample TergutLab28metaG_2_FD_97872 | JGI IMG/M metagenome (GOLD analysis project Ga0123354, IMG submission 97872) | Labiotermes labralis P4 segment gut microbial communities from Petit-Saut dam, French Guiana - Lab288 P4 | ecosystem: Host-associated > Arthropoda: Insects > Digestive system > Gut ... | reverse complement strand
ATTTTTTTTGTTTTTTTTGGGGGGGGGGGGGGAGCAGGCAGTGGTGCAGTTGTTTGAGGCACTGCTCTAACAGTCGAAAGGTCACGGTTTCGATTCCCGCTGGTGTCAGTGGCATTTTTTATTGACTTAATTCTTCCGACCACACGACGGCCCTGGGGTCGACTCAACCTCTAACAGGAATGAGTGAAATGTAAAGCAGTCCTTGGACTGGCCTTTAGGCTTACAGGAGGTTAAGGCTCCCAGATTTCCAGATAGTCGGCACATGAATGTGGTAAGGTTGTCAGCCATGCATCAGGGCCATAGTGCGGCCGAAAGTATTATATCAATGAAAAATTGCGACGACCCCATCGGTAATCGAACCCGCGACATTCCGGCTTGTAGCGCAGCGCCTCAACAACTGCGCCACTTCTTGTTCCAACAGTACAGAGTACAAGGAGTACTTACTGGGGGGTGGGCGCTTAAAGCGACCGGTGCCTAGGGCTGACAACCCTACCATTTTCTTGTGCCGATTGTCAAAAATTTTGGTGGTCTCAAACTCCTGGAATCCCCAGAGCCTGTCCAGGCCTGTACAGGTATTGCTTTACAAATATGACTGCGGAGTGTCTGCAAAATGGGAAGGAAAATTTCATACGTCCTTGCAGGATATTATCGAATGGCAAATTGAATATGTACAATAAAATGAAGAATAAAAACCAACTAGATGCCACTTATTATTTTATTGTACTTCTTATAGGCTCAACATGTTTCGGACATTACTATGCCCATCATCAGGAGCTCGCGACTATGATATTCCTTACCACATTGGTAGTTTCGTTCTTGATTTGCTGTGTGTTGGAGGTTAGGTGCGGTTAGGCTGGAGTAGTGTCTGGACTGCAACCCGGACACTCACTACTACCAATTACTACTACTACTACTACTACTACTATTACTACTACTACTACTACTACTACTACTACTACCAAGAACGTAACGACCAATGTGGTAATCAACATCATAGTCGCGAGCTCCTGATGATGGGCATAGTAGTTCCCGAAACATGTTGAGCCTATGAGAAGTACAATAAAATAATAAGTGGCATCTAGTTGGTTTTTATTCTTCAGTTATCACAATGATGCACTGTCCAACGAACATAAAAAGCGTACAATAAAATTTGTACAGTTCTGAAGGTGAGAGTCTTAAAAATTCACCAGAATTTATTTTACGCGGTTAATTGTCTCACAATCATCCTTCTCAAGTACAAGTAAATTGCTTAACTCCTATATCTGTCCTAATGTAAACACATAGGCGGTCCGACAATTAATGCCGTCTGTCAGACACTGGGAGTAATTACTCCGTTTGGTTAATAATTTACGTACAAAAATACTGAGTCATAAAGCGAGTACCTTTATGACTCATAAGTTCTCTGAACAGTGTGAAGGGGTCAGATCGATTATCAAAATGTTGTATGGCACTGTGCAGTAAGATTGTCATCAGACAAAAAAAAACGTTGTCTGGTATGAATTAATACTTTAGTTGTCGTGACTTTTCACGCAACCTCCAGACTGTCGCATTGTATATTCCGTATAGAAATGGTGTGTTGTAAACGTTATGTAAATGTAAGACCAGGAAATAAACGTGTACAGTATTGTGATTTACATTTGTGCAGGGCCGCTGGTGCCCTGGGAAAAGTTGTACAAATGGAAAAATGTTCAGATTTTGTAAGTTCTGTTACATTTACCGAATATACACCATCATTCAACACCTTATATGAAAGACAAGCACAAACTCTGGGGACTTGCCAGACCGATGGACGACGGTTTATTTCGTCAGCTTACTGCATAGATGTAATTCTGGCCTGTGTAATGTTCATTAGTCTGGATATCGTGCTTCTTTTCGTGGAAATAATGCAGATAAAGAAAAAATATTACATGTGTTGTCATGGGAGTGAAATTATTGGTTAGTATTGCTCCACCTCTTAAATTCGTGCTTCTATCACTTGCTATTTTTGACGTTGATCCGTAGGAACTGAATTCGGACTTGCAGTCGCCTAAGAATGTATAATAGTGTTAATATATTACTTCTCGGGAATTAGTTAAATGTTTAAAATTAAAGGTGAAATGTTGGACACTTAAAGAACTTAGTTGCCTTTAGACATATCACTTCTTGCTTTATATATAAAAGTAATAAAACTAGTAAAAGGCTAACTTCATGCTAGAACAGGCTATGAAGACCCATAGGAGATTAGATGTATGCCTCTATTCTTTCTTTAAACTTGGCGCTAGGTAAGGTCGGTGGTCAACGCCACGCTCCGGTCTCTTTATTCCCGGGAAATAGATCCGGTACCCCTTTACAGGAGGGCCGGTGGCCACCAGAGTCGCTCTGAACGGGTGCGGAAAATCTCGACTCAGCAGGGATTCGATCCACAGTCCTTCCAGCCCGTAGCGAATCTTTATACCGACTGCAATTTCCCGGCACACTGTATAGAAAAGAATTTTTTTTATCAAGGCGCAACAGCCCCCAAGCGCCTAGGCCTCCTCATTATCGAGGCTTCACGATCACACTCAGAGGCACCACAGTCGGTAGGACTTCTCTGGACGAGTGATCAGCCCGTCACAGAGACCTCTACCAGTCAACATACAACACTACTCACAAGAGACAGACATCCATGCTGCCGACGGGACTCGAAACCACAATCCCAGCACGCAAGCAGCCGCAGACCCACGCCTTAGATCGCACGGCCGTTGGGATCGGCAGAAAAGTATGTTATAAGATTGATAAATAATCCTTCTGCCATGCTAAGTTTACCTCCCTACAAAACATTAATAATTAATTAATGTGTCTATAAAAATAGGTCTTAATAGTTTGTAAGGCTCTAGACCGCAGTTACTTAGCTTGGGATAAAGAGATGTGGCGGATGTGAATGAATCTTCCGGCTCGGTGAATTGCTGGGAACTTCCAGGATGGCTGAGGAACTGTTAGCGTCTTAGGACGGAATCTGCTCCATGGAAGTGTAGCGAATGGTGTTCGTTGTATAGTTCGTAAATGTTTGGCAAGCCAAATGTTTGTTTTAGTGCCTAACTTCAGTGTAGTGTCTCCTTGGTCATCGGCACCCCGGTAATTCGAATCTGAATGGTGCCCGGATAATTTTGGGCCAAATACAGCCCAGTATATTCCATTTAAATTATTACCGGATATTATTATTGTATACTGTTAGGTGTAGCATTGTTGCTTTAAGGAATTCTACTTTTGAATTAAGTGATGATTCTTTGCACGTTACCTATAACAGGGAGTTTTCCCTCATTTGACCATAGTCCAGAGAGATTCGGACTAACCCTCTCTCCATACAGTCCGCAGGACCGACGGGCTACTGTATAACAACCAGATTGCTACCAAGCAACAACTGGGTAGAAATGTTCACCTTTGTGCCGTCCGAGACAAGCGCTTTTTTCTCTAGCTGCTCTGCTTTTCGTCTTTAGAGACGAAGGGGGTGCATTCCTGTCTGGAACTCTGAGATGTTTAACAGCAGACGTTGTCACGGTCTTCACTTCATCCACAGCAAATGTTCTTAGAAGCAGCACAAGTGTTTGCATTACACCCTGCGTCTTCAGTTACCGAAACAAGCGTGTGCACAAACTAGGTAATGAGTCACACCTGCGACAAATTTTAAGTCCTCCCAAACAACCGACACTACGTAAAATGTATATATGCCTATGTATTGACAACATAATAATAATGTTTATGTTCGACTGTGTAGGTGCCTTTGTCGTGCTTAGGCCGCTTCATTGGAAAAAAGTGTAATTTCACGTGATTCACACGTGACAGTTCCGTGTGCGAAACCATGCTATCTGGCCAGTAAATATTTAAATTAATTCACTATTTTAACGGAGTGGGAGAAAATATAACAAGACAGGTAATGCACGTATAAACGTAACATCTAGGCGCGTTCGCGTTGCCATGGAAAAGCAACAAAATATTACGTATTCTGAGTGTGTGTTTTAGCCTTAGCCATCCAGCATGCAATGCGCATGCTCTATTATATTGTCATCTGTGGCCTGTCTGGCTGTACCACATTATTTCGCCTTATTTCGCAAACAGTGCGTTTTTTCGGAAAATATTTATTGAACATAAACTGTTTTTTTTTGATTGTCCTATACAAATTTTGTCCAAAAAATTTCTTTTCCTGAGAAGAAATGAGCGAGATATAATCATAAATGTAAATACGTCTTCTTGTAAAATACCTGTTATTCTTGTCAGATTTTAATGAAGCTTGAATTTTCTTTACAGATTTTCTAAAAATATTCACATAAAATTTCATGAAAATCCTTGCAGAGGGAGCCGAGCTGTTCCATGCGGAAACGGACGCACAGATGTGATGAAGCTTACAGTCTTCTCGCAAATTTCCTAACGCACCAAAAGTGTATCTTAAAGAAAAAAAAGTTTGGAGGACGAGGACTGAATTGATCTCTTTTCAAAATTTGGGCAGTTGACGAACACTTGTAAAACGGTAGAATGAAACAGGGGGGATTTCTTGACTAGCTGAGGAACGGTTAGCTTTTCGAAAAGGACGCTGTTTCAGGCAGTTAGTTTTGAAAGAATAAAGAGAGGAAAGATATAATAATATAAATGAATAAAAGCAAAAAAGAAAGAGTTTAGGGTAATGAGATGTGGCATTTGACATTCCCTGTTGAAGTATCAACAGACATCTTCCATCAGCGGAATGTGCAACACCTGGCGGTGTTCCGTGTTCAGCGTCATTATGTACTACACAGTCGCAGAAATGTAGGTACACAGGCAGGAACTTTGAGAGTGTACAGAATAATGCGAGGGAATGACAAACACAGATGTTGAATGGAGTTGCTGTAATATTGTACCGCATAGGTTATCACGGTGGATATGAATCAGACGATTTTCTTCTGTGTTCTTAAACTGCATAATATGGTGGATTCGTTCTGAGGTTATAAAGAACGCACTGCCCGTGACTGGATTTGCTGTAGAAGGATTCTTCCCATTCACTTCAGTATCCACCTGAACCAAGTTAAATTACCATGAAGAAGGAGACAACAAGTTCCTCTGAAACGCTGGAACTAATGGATTTTAATACACGGTGTAAAACCTCAGAGGAACGTCATCAATGCGAAGTTACCCATCTGCTATTCTACAAGTTATGACGGTGTGTAGTGGAAGTGGGTGTGAAACTGCCCACATTCTGAACCCCTTCCACATTACACAAAACGTTTCTTGCGTTGACCGTTCTAGTGTGGAACTATTTGGCGTTTAAAATCCCATCACCTTAAATTCTAAGCTTTAGCAGTCCAAATTGTTACGGCAAATTCAACGAGGCTGTTCCAAATTAATATTCCACAAAATCTCCAAACTCCGAATTTCAAAAGCAGCCTTTAAGTGGCAGGTGCTTAGGAAAAATCAGCATAAAACTCTGTAAAATAACATGTCCGTTTGAGTTCTACATTTAATCTGATAAAACGGAAAGTGCTGTCGAGTTTCACTCGACCCTGGCCAGTAAGAACTAGGTGGTTTCAGACAATAAAAATTGCGTGTTGCTGTGGAGATAAACACGGCGCCATACCCCACAATATATTGATCATTATGAATCGACAGAAATGCATTAGTAGCAGCAGCACGTCTTTAGAGGCAGTGGGCTATGTGAATACAGTACCTGCGTTTAGCTTCGCCCAACTAGCGTGTTAGTTCCGAGGCGCTTTGCTGTGTGCAGTGTTCCCAACACACAAACTCATACAAGATTCAGCACAAATCGCCTGGGATCTAAAGCTCATTATTACACTAGCTGTTTAGTGTCCAGTCTCTCCCCTTGAGGTACTTACAATATGAATCAGTTAGCTAATGCTCATAAATATCTTGTTGCCAGTGAACAACTGAAATTAGTTGACCTTCTCTTGCAAGAGATATCAGTAACAAAGTGCCGCTTGTGTTGTGGCTGTATGCAGTGAGAAGACGTACAGCTGCGTTGCGTAGTACGGGAATTTTGAGTATCCTGCAGTTCAGGCGTCTGGCATTTCTGTGCTTCGCAGAGGAGTAACACAGCAGATGGGTTCCGGAAGCAGGTTAGCTTTGCTTTTCACACTACCTCCCTCAGTGGGCTGTCACTGTCAAGCAAATAACAGTTGTAAGCTCGTAAAGAAATGCGCCCCATATCACGGAATCCGACGACCCATTACACTGTTCAAAACAGCCTGCTTCTGATAGCCAGGTGAATCCTGCCAACATAATCCCACCTATAATCCCACACAATTTTTTCCCATGGCACGACTGCCCCTCGTGGGCCTGGGTCTCATTGTCGAGGCTTCACGATCACACAACGGCGCACCACAGTCGGTAGGACTCCTCTGGACGAGTGATAAACCCAACGCACAGAACTCTACCTGACAACACACAACACTCACAACAGAGAGATTTGCATGCCCTAGGCAGGATTCGAATGCGCAATCATAGCAAGCGAGCGGCCGCAGACCCACGCCTTAGACCGCGCGTCAACTGAGATCGACACCCAGTTTTTAAGACCATTTAATATCCTCCTGTTTATGCTGAGGTCTTCCATGTGGTCTCTTTATTTCTGACGTTAGCGGAGGCAGCCTCCTAACAATTTTACTCCAGCGATATATGTATTTGTATGTTAAGTGGCCTGTTTCTTTCAGCTTTTCTTACGAATATTTCGTAGACAGGCCTATTTCTTTCCTATTACGTTTGTCACGTGCCTCCCTCACCTCATTCTCACTACTATGATCATCGTGATGCTAAATGTTTGAAAAGGAATACAAATTTTAAAGCCTCTTCTGTTCCGCACTGTGCAGTATAATAACAGTTACCAAGTCTGTTATGACTGTCGTGTTTGAACTTAATTATTTAGAACATAAAAGTTCAATTCAGTAATTTAAATTTGTGCACAAAGGCGTATAAAATAAAAATTATTACTGGCTCCATGGGATGTTACTCAGTGTAATACGGTAGAAATTTATAGACGATTAGAGGCAACCTGAGGCCTCCATCTGCATGGCAGAATATTTGGAGATGAAGACAGTAGGCTTCTCCGAAACGTCGATATATTTTTACCAGACTACTCAGCGTCAGAGCCTGGATAACATTAAGCGTGGTTTCAGGCTTCCGCCGCGAAATGGATGAGAACTTCGCTCTTCTGGGCCATTACGCAGCGAGTATTGGTAATTCGGAACAAACTATCTGTCCCATCTTCAAAAGTGAAGAATCCAAGAAGAAGATAAGAATGAAATAAAGTGAAATGCCAACTTGATGCAACTACGTAATTTTATTGATATATTCTTAGCTCGACATGTTTCGGCTATATACGCCCATCATCAGGAACATTAGATGTTGAGTTGCAGCATATGGCTTTCTGCACCGAGTTTGTGGATGGATGGTGGTCTTGAGAGTCGTTGCGTAGGTCGTGTGTGCGGTGCGGATGGTGCTGTGAGTCGCACAGCACCATCCGCACCGTACACACGACCTACGCAGCGGCTTTCAAGAACACCACCCATCCAAAAACTCGGTGCAGAAAGCCATATGCTGCAACTCAACATCTAATATTCCTGATGATGGGCGTACTTACTCGAAACACGTCGAGCTAAGAATATATCAATAAAATTACCTAGTTGCATCACGTTAGCATTTCACTTTATTTCATGAGGATGATGCAGGTCAAACAACCATCAAAAAAGATAAGATCAGACGTCACTCACCAACGCAAGAGCTTCAAAACTCACGACAAACCAAAATTATAAACAAATCTGTCGTACTCGCGCTTCCGTACTGATAGAAGTTTTTTGGACGGTTACCTCTTTGTTGTAAGACTCATCGTCCCTCGGAAATTGGAATAAATACCTTCAACAATGCAAAAAATAGTTCTAGTGTTGGTGGTTTTAGAAACGGTTTCACCTTAACGGCACATTAACTCCGAGGAACGTGTTGGTGACTGCGTGGGACTGAACCGCGAGCATAAAACGGTCCTGTGGTCCATATTTACATCCAGAGAATATTAATCTTTGTAATTTCGACATAAAACGGCAGAAAATTACTGTTTATTTGCTGTGGAGATACACTGAAACTAGGCGTGACTTGCCTCAGGTTACCAGGAAAGTTCGCAAAGCTAGTGAAATGATTTATTCAAAATTCGTTGCCAACTGAGTAGAGTGACTGTCTAGTCTCCTACACAGGGGTAAATTCGCTAATGGATTTAAAGGCTAAATTATTCAGCTGGTAGTTAAGTACGTGAGAAAATTTGGTCATCGTACTGTGGAAAGAGCACTAAGAATATCTATTTGTTAAGCCTCAATTTTAATTTTCTTTAATTATAAGTTTACAAGAACGTTGGTTTTTATCAGGTGACCGAATAGATTGTTTTTGTAACTGGCTACATGTTATACGGGGTCCATAGAAAATTGGTCAGTTAGCGACTAGTCTACGGTCTGCAGGATTCGGGGTTCGAATTCCGGTTAGGGCAGGAGATTTTTTCATTTCCAAACACGTCCAGACCAGCCACTCAGCCTGTAACGCAATGGGTTGTTCCTTTGTTCTCTGCAGGTAAAGCGGCCGGAGTGTGACGGCCACTGACTTCCACGTGGCGCCGATGTTAAGACTGAGTAGCGCTATATCTGCTCCTCTCTGACCGCTCCTTGGCACGCACGCTAGAACTTTACCTTTTCATTCTACATGACCAATATTCTGTTCTTCCATCACAATTCATTTCAGAAGTTTCGAAACCAACATGCGTCACAAACTGGTGATTCTGTATCATGTGACGTTTCAGTTTTTCACAGGAATGTTGCCTAAAGTTTGAATCTTCTGTGATATCAGACTGTGTTCACTGGTATGTATTTGGGGACGTTTTGAATAGTCATATTGACTTAATCTAGAGCGCAAAGTGGGTGAACACTTGAAGATGAACAAATAACGTTCCTTCGAATCCCCGGGATTTGTTAGCCAGGCTAAGCAGGGTAATAGTCCTAAAGATAAGAGCCCTCGTCGTAAAACGAATTACAAGGTCGGTGACGTTTGGAATCTTTGAGGTTACATTCGACAGATTTAAGGCTCAGAGCCTTAATAGGCCTACTGAATTACTCTGCCAAGAATGATATAAATAACAGCATTACTAGAGTAAGAGATCTCTCAGATTAGATATGGTAAAAATTTGATGTGTGTTTGTCCGTGTATCGTAGTATAAGCGTGGAGAAGAAAACCAACTAGATGCTACTGAATGCTTTATTGCACTTATAATCTGCTCAACATGTTTCGGGCACATATATGCCCATCATCAGGAGCTCGAGACTATACTTGTGTTATTGCCGCGTATATGTGTAATGCCTTGGTTGCTTGTAACAACCGACCACCAGCAACCAAGGCATTACACACCATATGCGGCAATAACACAAGTATAGTCTCGAGCTCCTGATGATGGGCATATAAGTGCCCAAAACATGTTGAGCAGATTATAAGTGCAATAAAGCATTCAGTAGCATTTAGTTGGTTTTCTTCTCTCAGATTAGATATGGTATAGTTTAAGGTTTATGCTTAGAACGCGTTCTGTCACTTACACAAACACATTACTGTACTCGCTAGACAATCCTCTTCTACACTCAGACTGTCCCCATTTAAGTGCCCAGAACGCCGTCTTCTTCTGCAAAACATAACATCAGAACTGTAGAAATCTACTTCAGTGATTATTTTATTTTTATGGTGCATTATTTATTTCAATGTCTTATTTACTGCCTCATTTTTGTGTGTCATGCACCATGCAATATGCAGTGAGTGTACATCTCGAGCTAGTGCTCAGTTCCGGGAGGCCCACAAGAGCACAAATAGGCCACCTGGGGTGCTATTTTGAGACAAAGTCCACAGCCAGACACAACCAGGCGGTGACGCAGAGACACACACATGGTTACACACTAGGCTTATCTCGATTTTCCCCCATTTCTTAAATCATGTTCGGGATGTGCAAAAAATTCTTGTGGTAAAATGCATCGCTCTAGGAGTAAACAAGACAGGCACTGTACGTGTAACGTAACACAGACGCTTTCGGGCAAACATTGTTGCAGTGGAACAGCAATAAGTGTTATACATCCTGAGTGTGTATTTGCAGCCTTAGGTTTCCACCGTGAAATGTGTATGTGCCATAATATCGTCTGTGGCCTGCCCGGCTCTACAATATTTTTCCACATTTTCTCATTAACGGCACGATTTTCGAAAAACGTGTTATTGGACATGAAATGCGCGTTTTGATTCTCTCTACGTTTGTCTACAATATTTCTCGTTATACGAAGAACTGAGCGAAATATGATCAAGGATGCATATTGGTCTTCATGTAAAATGTCCGTTATTCTTGTTGAATTTTCTCGACATATTTTCGAAAAGTACTCAAATTTCATGAAAATCCCTCCAGTGGGAGCCGAGTTGTTCTATGCGGACAGGCGGACGGACGGACAGACAGACATGACGAACCTAATAGTCGCTTTTGGCAATTTTGCAGAGGCGCTGAAAAACCTAGCAAATCGTGTAAAGACGCTGAATTGTTAACCGGGACTTCGGCTATCTTGGCTATGACTTCGTGGCTGTACTCGTTTCCAGTAGCACACAAATTCCATTTGCTACGTCAAATTACGACCGATTCAATCGACATGCTTTAAATTCGTTATTCATTGAAACTTCTCCCACTAGACGATGTATTTTCTGAGTTGGGTTCGTTAAATAATCCATGAGAGGAATTAAGTTTTTCTCCCGATTGGCATTTCTTTCAGGGAATGCCCTCAGCTTTACACGCTTCAGTACAGTGAGGTTTACTGTAAAACCTACAACATGAGACGCTCTCTCGGATAGTGAGTTGCTGATAACTCCTATGTAACCATTCCAAACAATATCAACGCGTTCTTTTCATAATGATTTCTATTTGTTTATTTTAAACCCAAGTTTTTTTTTGGATTCTTTACCCATGAAGATGAGACCGATAGATCGTCCCGAAACGTCGGTAAGGTATTACCACTACTTGCTGCGTAATAACCCATAAGGGCACAGTTCTCATCTACTTCGCGGCGGAAGCCTGAAATCACGCTATGGTTCCTACGATTGTAATTATACCTTTGCAATGATTCTGATATATTTTATAGTTTTTATAACTTCATTTTATACTCTCAATGTATCTAACATTTGTATTTTATTCCTGAAGATGTCCACGTGGTTGGCTGAAACTTGTAGGAGTCCAGTTTATATAAAGATAATTGTAGTATATTTATGTGCATTTGTTGATACCATTATTGTATATATTCGATAAACGCACGGATCACGGATCGTGTAAAGCTGATGAGGAAATATTTGATTTTGACACATGAATCCGAAAAAACACAACAGAGAATAAGAATAGTATAAAATTTGCATTCACAAATCATGACTTCATATCAACAGAATAATTAGGCCACAAGAATACTTTGGTTTGTGCTCCTAGACAGTTTTCGGTCTTAACTCCGTCGCGCTGCACTGTACAGGGGTTGCTGATAAGTCCTTAGCCCGACCAGGAAGGAAACAGTCTACATTCCCCGCATTTTATGGAACTTGGAGGTTCATTACCACAAAAACAAGAGTCCACCACCTGTCCCTACCCGAGCCAAATCAATCCATTCCTCTGCCCATCACACTTTTGACAGGCGCAGCTTTTCCTTCCTGGTCGGGCTAAGGACTTATCAGCACGCCGGTACTAAGGACACTGCTGTTCTTGTGAGTAACTAGCAGCACTTTGTGTACGTTGCGAGATTTCGGGTTATCACATTGGTGACTGTGAATATTCAGGTCTTCTGCAAAGGCACGCCATGTTCACTGGAGACTAGCCTATATTTTGGAAGAGTGTGTTGCCTTCAGCTGCAGTATTAAGCAGTTCAAGGACGAAGATGGAGAAGTCGCACTCCACTAAATATTCGGCAACTATTTACCAGCTAAGGGGACCTAACATCCCAGAAACATGAATTTGCTACCTGTACGAAGACTGTCCCAATTTTTCAATCCGAAATCAAATATACTAGAGTTATTTCACTTCATAATAAACTGAATTCGGTAGTGAAATCTGCGTAATACTCAGGACCAACGTGGAATGCAGATGGTGAGAGAAGCCGTTCAGTAAACAGGAATGGCAACATCATACAGTTTGTCATTTCAGCCTTGTTTAACAATCGAGCAAAGTGGCGTTCAGCATTTCCAATAATTTTAGGCTCTTGCAAACAACTGCTAAAAACGACTACTAGTTTTGGCGTTTATATCCATCCTGTCTATCCGTCTGTCCGCATGGAACAACCCATCTCCGGCTGGAAGGATTTTCGTGAAATTTTGTTTTTTTCATGTTATGTTCAACTTTTCTTACAGTCGGTCAAAAATAACAAGCACTTTATACGAAGATGCATGTGCGTTAATGAACACTTTGGTTACTGACGTCACCATGGCTGCCGCCGATACTAATCTATAAAAATCCACTTTAGTTTCTATGCGACTTGCAAGATACATATGTAAGGAAAAGAGGAACTTGGAATCTTAATGCTAAATATTTATTGATTACGTCTAGGTACATGAAATTTGCTATGTATGTACGTATATATATATATATATATATATAAGGTAAAGTTTGTTTGATTCATCACGATATACCGATATGCCGAAAGGATCTTTTCAAGTTAGAAATTTTTGGGAAGTATATGATTTAGCATGAATGGCAGTCTCCCTTGTTTTCAGAAAATCCTTCTCAAAAAAAACTATTTTTAATAGAAATGCAAGGTTAAAAATTGATAGTGCAGCATCTGCCGGAAACCACGGAAAGTACAATAAATATGATTACTTCCTTTGGCCTCCGTTGGTGGCAGCACATGATCATAACAAGCATGCACGTCTACTGCTTAGCGGTGGAAGCTATTGGCTCTGTGAAAAATACCCATATACACAGGATTCAATTATGTTCATCATATTCTACCTTTCCCTTCCAACTGCGCATACGACGATTTCCGACGAAATTACCTTCGCTGTGATAGTCGGTAAGGTTCAAGGGTAGAAGCTTAAAAGTGTTGGAATACATCCAAAATGGCATGTTTCTTCTCATGGCCAGCTCTATGTGACTTGTTCTCAAGCCTGTTTATTTGACAACTTCGCTATTGCTGTTGTTGAAGGGCATGAACAGGGTGCAGAATATATTCGACTGATAACATTAAACGCTGTACATACATAAATATTTTAAAACTTCAAATATGTAACGAATTTTTTTTTATTAAATCCGTTAAATTTTTTGCATGTGCGGATTATTCGCGCGGGCACAAATTAGGTCAACAATTGTAAAAAAATTTCGGTGACTTGCGAATTTGAGATTGACCGATTGAAAATTTTCGCAAAATATTCGTAGACATGTCAATAGTCAATTCTGCAAAAAACGTAATTACGTGCCTTAGAACGATGCAACATCCCCTAAAATGTGTGCAGTTGTGAACAATAACAATTGTGTGACCAAAGTGGTTTAATGGTTTGAACATCTGAGAAATTTTCATTGTTCATTGTACCATTTATATCTTGTTGGTGTTAAATTATGGGAAGATGTGAGAAAATGCGTGTTTTAACGTGGTGCATAAACTCGTAACTAAAGTAATTACCCCGATTTTGGTTAATTCTGGGAATTAAGAACAGAGTGATTTTCGTCTGTTTCCAGCGTCGAGACAAAATGTGTGTGGTTAAAAGTTCATAGGTTATCGCGCTGTGGACAATTGTGGCATGATAACTTGAGACAGAAGACAATGAACTTCTGTAAATGGGAAACATAAAAGATCAGCTCACGATACGAGAAATGCCCCCGTTTTTGTGGGAACATGTGGAAGACAGCGGGATTGTAGTATAGCAGGGTTACATCCACAAAGTGTCTGTCGTTTTGCTTGAAAACTTGTAGCGCCTGTCTCACAAACATGCGTTCCTCCTACCTCAGTCACGTGACTGCAGCTGTCACGTAAGAAGACAAACCCTGGAAATTCCATATCCGTTACTGCAGACTGACTGATATACGCGCCATCTATCGATTTGTGACATCAGTCTCGGCACGCTAATGCTACCTGTGCCTGAAGCTGGAGACTTTGTTGAATCAATCGTGCTATACGGTTAAATCGGAACTGGTCTTATTACACGTGAAGAAAAGAATTCAAAACGTAGTAATTGTAAACCAACCTTTGAAGGACCGCCATATTTTATGATTATCCTTATGGATTACGAATTTTCTATTTATTTAAGAGTTTTTCTTGTATGTTGAAGTAACATGAGTAACATTTATGTTTACTGAGTCGCGAATGAAATAACTGTGTCACCATTATTACAGAGATATATCAGACAACTGATGATCAGTGAAGAAATTTAAGCTATTGATAACTGCCCCCATTACCCTGTATTTTTAAATCACCAGACGCTACAATCCCTACAATCAGTGACATGTTAACGTAGCCCTGCTAATCTTATTGCGAACTTAAGTAGGATTTGATAAGAATAATGCAAATTGCCCTTGTGTTTTGTACGCCAATTTTAATTACTTTAAAAGAGATTTATGATTAAGATATTATAAATTAGAATTTTAAATCATTTTCTTCGAATTTAACAAAACTTACAAGTTCTTTCTCCGTAAAAAAATATCTTAGTCCTTATTCATTTTCTTAAAGTACATTTGAAATAGAAGAGAAAAATTTACCCTTGGTTTTCAGTACTTTTAGCAAGAGACGAAAAAGAAGTATAAATTTAAAAAAACTTCTTTACAAATGGAACACCATGTTATAACTTATCATATCTGGTAAAGTAAATACTATTTACTGTCAGGAAGCACATTAAAACCTGTTTCTTTACAAGTAGAGTAAACGGGAATTATTACGCTCTGCACGTCCGTTTTGGAACATAAACTTGCTAGTTGGAAATCACGCCGAATCATGCGCAAAAAAAGTATGAGTAACGAAAGCTGCAGTTTGTATAGCACGCGCTGAGTAATCCGTGCTTTGTTTGCAGTTACGGTGTGTGAGCGACGTTTCTACAAATTGACTTGGTGTGAAGTACACTGAGGGAATGACACTTTTGTCTGATGAATTTTCAATTCAGAATGATCAGAAAATAAGGCAATTTATGTCTGTCGCTTTTAGGCGCTTTTACAAAATTTCGAGGAAAAAAATTAGCTTCGTCTTGTCTTTCTCTCTGTCTGTCTGTCTATCCGTCCATCCGCACGGAACAACTCGGCTCCCACTGAGCGGATATTCATGAAAGTTGATATTGGAGTACTTTAGAAAAATTTGTCCAGAACGTCCAGTTTTCCTTCAAATCTGGCCAGAATAACGGATACTTTATATGAGACGTAACTAAGTTTTTACTATACCTCGCTCAGTTGTTCTTAGAATGATAAATGTTTCAGACAAAATTTTCAGGGAAAATCAGACACACATTTGATAATCCATAACTTTCTTTTAAAAAATTGTGCCGTTTATAAGATAATGTGGAAATATGTGGCACAGCCAGACAGGCTACAGATGACAGTATAATAGGGTGCATGCGCTTTGCGTGCCGGATAAGTACGGCTACAGACACACAATGAGAATATGCAATACTTATTGCTTTCCCACGGCAAGAACGGTTACGCGAACGCTCCTCAAAATTACGTTTATACGTACATTGCCTGTACTGTTATGATTGGCTTTAGTTAGAAAGCCAGAGAGAGCGGAACTTGAGTTTCTCATAGCGATGTTGGTGAAGACTCGAGCGTTCTGGTGTAAGATGCTGCGTAGTTTTGTGAATGATGTCTAACGTTTCGAAGGGTCGTGGTATCTTCGAAACGTCCGGAACCACCTGCCTAACGACACAACGTCATGTTCCAAAATGACTCTTTGAGTCATAGAAAGATAGAGGCTTTAGATATGAGTGGGACACACCACCTTTTGGTCTCTGACTATGATGATGATGATAATGATGATGACGATGATAGTACAGTAGGCGCAACCACAAATGCCAAAAGGAAAGCTGCAGAGACTATTAGTCGAACCTTAGAAGAACACTCAGACCCAACCAGACGCATATTATATTTTGTTGCCTGCAAGCTGCGCAATATCGTGATGTCGAGATAACCAGTAAGGTATTAGCAAATGTGACGAATTTGATGTAGTTGTGAATAACAGTAGGAAACAGCAATTAATTTCACATATGGATCTGAAGAAACAAGTCCTTTTAAATCCAAACAGTTTCCGAAACCTTCTGGAGGTACTTAACTTTAATACCAGACTGTCCTGACTGTTATTCTCCGTGGTTTTCCCCATCCCCCTTATTCAGAAGCCGCTGTGTTATATTACATTAAGCCAAAACCGAATATCCAATATTCTTCTTAGTTCTCTGCCATAGTGCTCTTAGAGGCTGTATTACTTATCACCAGACATCTTCTCCCTTTTGATACTTTGGCTAAAACAAGCCTGTCTTCCTAAAACAACACACATCTTGGAATATTTTTTAAGCATAATGTGTCGAACCAGTTCACCAGGCCTGTATAATTTCTATTTCACGTACGTAACTTTACAGGGCACAGACTTGCATTATAAGCTTCAACTTGACAAGATAAAGCTCACATTTTTGCAAAAGGCCAGTTTTTATTTTTGTGTTTTCAGGAAAAATTCACTGGATTTTAACAAGATAAAGATGAACCTAATTAACTTCTTCACATGCTGTTTCCTTAAGTTTAATTTTAATAATATCATAACCTTGTCTTATATTTCTTTAGTGGGTTTTTCTTTTCAGGTTTTCTGCTCATTGTTTTGAAGCATTTCTCATCTCCCGTATGTGTTACATGTATTGCCCATCAGCTTTGTGTTCTTTCTGAACCAATACTGTTCGGTAAAGCGTAAAATGTTTAAATTGCTCGTGAACAGTAGGTATAATTAAGTATCGCACAAAGGTAGAGCAATTAACGTAAAAATATTTTAAAGTTTGAAAAAAGTAGAAAAATATGGGAAAGCAAGAGTTCTACTGTGATACAGAATTGGTTACCGTGAGTCTGTACATTGTTATTGTGTATTAATTGGTCTGTGTTTCCTAGGATAAAGCGGCCGCAGCAAGGAGCTGGCTACTGCTGTCAAATAGTGGTTAATAATTCATGGAATTTTGTCTACATTCTCTTACTTATTGATGGAAAAGGGCATAGTCAATATGTTGCAAATTTTTTAAATTTCTCTCTGTGAACTGGCATCACAGGCATAATTCCTTCTCCAGCAATATGTATGAATGAGTTTTTTTTATTTGTACTTTTAACGACTGTTGCAACCTCACTCACTTGTTACAGTTATTTTGAAAACATAAGTTGTTAAAATATTCTCCACTTTCCCAATTGTTTCCATAAAGTTCTGCAGCTTTCAGAAGCTTAACTTTCAATTAGGTCTGTAGTATGCAAAGTGCTCAGATAATCCACAACTCTGTCTTCAGCCCACTGCTTACGTGTGAATCATCTTACAATGCATGAAAGTTTAAGATGAAATTTTGTACTGCCATTTTGAAATATATGAACCGAAATGAATGCGATTCTATGACGTTTAACATGGATTGAAAACATAAGCCCATATGCATTGTAATTCTTTTGATACCGTGGGTGCTGTTGCGTTTGGAAGTCAGTCTTTCGTTGAGTCGAACAGATATAAAGTAGGCGAAGAGAAACTAAAAAAACAAAACTAATAGGTACGACTGTCCGCGAGTCGTTAATCCTTTTGACTATCGGTGACATACAATTCCACAGAATTATTTGGAATTTTCGTATCGAATGATTGCTCCATTTCCATAACTACCTAGCTAATTGACTGACTGAGTAACTAACTAATCAACTAAATAAATAAAGCCATATGGTAGTGTTATACTTGAGAGGCTCATATATTTTCGCCTATTCTACAAATTTACCGCATAACGTAGACACAGCACGTTCATTCCCATAGTTACAACAGCCTGATACTTGTCCATATCCACAACCAGATACAACTCATATGTATTTGTTTAAATTACACTGTATTACGTGTATGTTAACACGTTTATTTGTCAAGCGGTTTCGTTCTCTCGTGGTTCCTAACCAAAAGCCTGTACATATTTCTGATGTACCCCATACGTGACACGTGTCCCACGAGTTTCGTTTTCTTTGGCCGTTCATCCTGGCCCTGGCGAGAAATGCCAACGACGAAGGGTGTTATTATACAATATTCTGCAGCTTTCTGTAACTCTGTCTTAATTAGGTATAAATATTTGCGCTATAAGAACCAACAGGATGCACTATTTTACTCTAAGTTTATTTCAATAATTAACCTCTATATGTTTCGAGCAGGTTTACTGCCCATCATCATGAGGTACTTTTCTGTATATACAGCAATTGATTTGGGTTTTGATGAAAATAATCAAATTGTGTAAAATTACTTTAAAATTATAGACCTTGTCGTTAATGAAACTACTGGTGATGAGCAGTAAACCTGCTCGAAACATGTAGAGTTTAATTACAGAAATAAATTGAGAGTAAAATAGTGCATCCTGTTGGTTCTTATTGAGCAAATATATCACGATGTACAGTCCACAAAACGTTTAAAAAAATAGGTATAAATGTATTTGTCGGGGCCCATTTCTTGAACATTTTAGGAATGATTTCAGGCTTCCGCCGCGTGTAAATGAAATCTTCGCTGTTCTGAAACGTTACGCAGCAAAGATTGATAGTTCTCGACGTTTTGGGACAACCTATCTGTTCAGTCTTCAAAAGCCAAGCATTCTAAGAAGAATGATAGTTTACCCCCGCAACGTCGGTAATTACCAATCTACACTGCATACACATCCCAGAAGAGCGAAGATCACATTCTCCAGGAACTTCAAAATTACCGTCCGTCTGTTATAGTAGTGGTTACAAGCAGACTTTTTTTAAGCCATTTTCTGATAGTAGTTAGGTTGTGTCTACTAATGGACGTCTTGGTTGTACAGGCATTAGAGACGGGGTTTATAACAAGGAATGGTCGATAGATGAAACAGCTTCTATAAACCACCTGGAGGGCAGAGAACATAGCAGCTTCTATAAAGCGTATGCGTCCTCATACAATAGGTGCTTTGTTTTAGGTATGTTCATTGATCATACCACTACACTGACAAGAGATAGGAAATTTAAATGAAATTTATAGGCGCATTATATACACGGCATGCTACTTAATTTTGAGACATTTTATAGTAATAAAACCGAATTATCAAGAAAGCCATCACTAAAGGTTATTTAATAGTTTGAATGGAAGCATCACGATGTTTCTTCTAACGTAATATAATATTAAATAGTGTACGTCAGCACAATCAAATTTATTACTGAAGGTAATTATAAGGCTACATGTTTCGACTATAGATTAGTCATCCTCAGGCCTATTTTGTCAATTGTGTCACAAGATGCAACACACACTTTGGGATCCGATCGTATTGTAAACACGATGGGATCCCAAAGTGTGCGTTGCATCTTGTGACACAATTGACAAAATAGGCCTGAGGATGACTTAATCAATAGTCGAAACATGTAGCCTTATAATTACCTTGAGTAATAAATTTGATTGTGCTGACGTACACTATTTAATATTATATTATTTAATAGCACATTATAAATTACAAGAAAAGCTCCCACTTGCATATACACGTATTTCTGTTCGTTAGTCATAACGAATGGGTTCGAATGGGTCACTATCCAAACACGTTTGTATTTGAATTTTAGAGATGGTCAGCGATTCCTTTGAGATGCGGCCACAGCTCTCAGTACAGCAGGTTTGGGACTCACTCAGTTTCTGTTTCTGGCTAGAGTTGTGTTGTGTTATGCATGAGTCGTTATCCAGCGGGTGGTCCTGGGGGGGAAATAATGTTCTGAATTGTAAAGGTTTTTCTGTTCACACCCGACAACACCGAGCTGAGACTTTTGATGGGCCTTGAAGTGCCCTGAACACCATTAATGTAACAGCTCTACCGTAACTAACTCACTGAATGGGCCCTGAGTCTTTCCTGAGAATCTAATTTTTGCTCAGTAACGAAATTCCCAGTATTTATTTCAGTCGGATTATTGCGACATTAAACACTGCTCCTGAGCTTATTGCCTCTTCCGACTATCTCATATTCGTTATCACAATAATCAAAATATGGTTCGGTAAATAGAATTCCAAATGCACTTCTACCATTTCTGTGTTTCAGCATCGATTCAACAAAGGTTTACTTGCAAACTGCTATTAAAAATGTCTTTATTTTTACGCGCATGCATCATAAATATCCTCATGATTTTGTCTGCCATTTCACAAGCATCAATATTAAAATTTAAACATATAACTATACATATATAAAACAATAAGAGTATTATTTAAATTGCAAATTTGCGTTAGAATAAACGGAGTCGCGTTTAAAAAGACTGCAATTTTCACATTTACCATCAAAACCGCAAATATCACGGCACAATCTTTCACAAAACCCGCAGAAGGTTTTATACGTCTTTAAACCAAAAAATGTACGGAAAACCGAAGTACAGTTTATAGAAACCTAGCAAAATTGTTGTGTATTCTCTATCAAGAGCAGTTTATTTGAATATTACATTCTACTGGGAAACGAAACAGTGTCAATTGTTAAATAGTTGTCGACGTTTCGGAACAGTTTTATCTCCCACAAATTTACAGTTTAAGAAGTCTTTTTTAGACTACATGATTCTCCGAAACGATGGCAATTATTTTCCAACCTACAAGCTTTCATATGCCAGAAGAATTGAATTTTTATCAATACCGCTGTGAAAGACCGAATTTTGCAGTGCGTTCTTTATTGTGATACCCTGCGGCTATGGCTTAAGTGTTATGAATGTGCAATTACATTTAATTAACAAATTTTAAACCCGCATAGAATTTTAAATCACCTAGCGATTAGTGGACTGTTTGCATGTTAATGCAGAACACAAACATACAAAATAAACGAGCCTTATTATGGAGAAGTAGATAAAATGCATGTACGAGTTTGAGCACAGGTGTATGGAAAGGCATAAACCGCTGCATTATTCATTTTGCCGCTGTTTATTACTGACTGGATTCTGCGAAATTGTTAGAAGCATAAAGCGTCTGAGAACCAACAGTAAGATCAGACAGGCTAAAGGCGATAGGTTATTGTCTCGTCTCCCGTGAGAAATGAGCCAATCACAAGTAGTGTAGGAGTCCTAGGGCAGACGAAAATGCTGCAACCTCAGTCAGGCTAAGAAGAAATTTATCTTGTCTTAGAAAAAAGGCGTAGCCTTAGCTGAGGAAATTGACTGCATCAGCTTCCAGCTCCCTAATCAAGAGGGTCGTGAGCGGTAGAAATATTTATCGAAGGACTTCTGTTCTAGGCAACAATAACCCTCTTATGCGGCTATGTCTGTTACAGTTGATAACGCAATATTTTATCGCTGGTGACACATCTGGCGTGGCAATGTCTGTTACAGCTGGTAACACAGTACTTTATCGCTGGGAACAGAGCTGACGTCGCACTGTCTGTTACAGCTGGTAACACAGCTTGTTATTGCATTTGAAGCAGCTTATGAGACAATGTCTGTTGTCACTAGTGCCACAATTATGTATCATGTTCTTTATCGATGCTCTTACACCTTATGTGTCAATGTAAGTAACCAGCGCAACGAATTATGCAAGAATGACATTGCTGATACTGTACCACAGCGCTTGTACAACTTCCTACTGTAATAAAAAAAAGTAAAATTTGTGTGAATTTAGATTTTCACAGAATTACTAATAAGGGCTAAAGGGCCGCAGCCCGGACACTACTCCAGCCTAACCACACCTAACCTTCAACTTACAGCAAACCGAGACCGAAACGACCAATGTGGTAATCAACATAATAGTCACGAGCTCCTGATGATGGGCATAGAAGTGTCCGAAACATGTTGAGCCTATAAGAAGTACAACAAAATAATAAGTGGCATCTAGTTGGTTTTTTATTCTTCAGTTATCAAAAACTTCCGCGTTTACTCCATATAGTGTTTTCGTACTTTAAGGGAAATTACGTAATCATATTGTGCACATTTTCGACAATAAATTTTTAAACAATGGCCCGAATTAAGGACTCTACATAACAAAGTGAAGTTGGAGTCCCTTCCAGTTCAGTAATTCATGTAGTCATTACTGTAGTCCCATTTGGCATGCACTGACATTCAATTTATACCGCATATCGTTGAAAGTTTTGAAGGGCCACAAACCTACCCAAACAGCATAATAATCTGCTAGCAGTGCCACATGTTTCTTCTGTAATCTAGAAAAGAATTGTAAATAAATCGACGAAAATTTTGCGGAGCAATGAAAGAGAGAGCTGTTCGGTATGTGCACACTTTGGTGCGGCTATCAATATGTGGCATTTAGATTGGAATTTAGGCCTAGAATGTTGGAGGCTAGTTTACAATTGAATGTGTTTGTTTTGTTTTGTTAATGGGTGCAGCTCAACAGGACGACTGGCAGTAACTACGCTGCCCTCAGTAAGGTTACGCTCAGAAACCTGTGCTTTAGAACCCATTTTCACTAACAAATATAAAATTTGTGCCCACAAACAGATTTATAGAAAATTTACTGCCAATTTCTGGCGCAGTAATTTTTTTTAATTTGAAATTATTATTAGCAAAGTTTATGCAAGAGGATTGCATTGTTGAAAATTTCCGTTGTTCCGAGAAATCTGACTTAAGAGACATTGCTTCTGAATTGTATTCGGAAGGTGGTCGGTTTGTTCGTAGGTCTGGATATCGTTATCCTGTTTTGGGTTTTCATTGTTTCCTCACTACATTAAACGATTAGGAGAATGGTACCATAAATTAGTCCACGACCATTTTAACGTTTTCCAATTAATTAATAACTGCTGCAACATAATTTCGAACAGAAATCAATAAACGGTGACATACAGAAAAGAATCAAAAGTGATACCACCGCATGTTACTAGGATACAAGATTGTTGTTTGTGTAACACGTAATAACCACTATAGCGACGAAGAGGTCTACTCATCTTCTTCACCTACCCAGGACAGGATCTCACCCACTGACACCGGCTCAAACCAAGGAACTATAATACCTGTAAGCAGTATCCTCCTATCTACTACCCTGCACTTAAATTTTTCACAGGTTTTCACAGCTTCCCAGGTCTGCCTGATTGTCCATCTTAGCTTAGTTATTATTCCAGCATGGCACTAAGAAATCCCTCCCCCCACCACAGTACACCTACAGCTGCCAACCATACCCTACGCAACTTAGGATGTCTACACAGCCACAGCAGCAGACCGGTGTGACACTCAGCCCCCACCAAAGGCAAGAAAATACTGCACCACAGGACCAAACACCAGCCCAGGCCTACCGCAACCCACTTGCACGAACCGACTCGGCACGTACACTACATTGCCATAGACAAACAGGATAACACATGTTATATACAGGGTTCTTTACCATCTGCACACACACCCACCGACTTTGTGTAAACGAGATCTCGTCCCCTTAACTACACTAATACTAATAATTGTTCTGTGTTATATAATATCTATATAGCTTCTCTGATAAATTGTATCCAACCTGATGATGGTCACAGCAGCATTGGCCGAAACATGTAGTTGATGTTGATAAGTTATATACACCTGGTAATACAGTTGTGTTATGACTGCTATATCCTTATAGAATTATTACCTTAGATATCAATAAAATATTGCTCTATAATAAATAGCTTTTTAAATTAAGAGTAGAATTTGATATCAGAAATTTCGAGTTTTTAAAACGGTGTTCATGAAGATTCGAGCTTTTTGTTGTATGATGTTGAGTCTGTTTATAAACAAAGCGTGCTCTCCATTATCCGGGGTAATTATAAGGAGGGGATGAACGGAAAATGAAGCAACACGAGTAATCCAAAATGTGTAGTTTATTAGGCCACAAACAAAGCATAAAACCGTAATTTATTTATTATATACGTCATAACTACATAGCTTATGCTTGTCGTTTACGTAAACAGTCGGTGAGTCCTGTTTGTAATGAGGATCTCGTTAGAGTACTCGGCGATATATCACGTTACTTCCCACCTGCTTCTTTAGTTTTGGGCATGACAGTCCCGTATGGATAATCCGTAAGAAGCATAATCCGCGCACTGATAATCGAGAGTAAAATGTAGTTATTGACATTCTGCAGAAACTTGCTGGCCCCGTGATATGCACAGAGTATGGATATTAAAGATGGAGGCATCAGGCTCCACTGAAACGCGTGTAGCTCTTCACCTGTCGGAAATGCACTACTGCAGCAGACTTGAATCTTCAGTGTTTAATGGGAAGGAAAAAATATTGAAGGCCTCTAGCAATACTGACTTCAGTCTTACGTAAGAAGACTGACTGTCTTAGCGCAGTGCTTAAAAATTATGTTTTATGGAATGTGACCTCGTGCAATCTGATACAAACTTAACTTTCATTTGTGCCACTCTATACGGCGTCACATTCCGGAAGTCTATCTTTTCTATTACAGATATTTGCTTTCTTTCTTACTTCTAACTCTTCTACCTACTCATTGTAGGTGAAGAGGGTATTTTTGCACCTTACCACACCCAGTGACACACACACACGATAGGACTCCTCTGAACGAGGGATCGGACAGTTGCAGAGACCTGTGTGTGCGCAACACCAGCATTCACAATAGACAGACAGACTTCCATGCCCTCGACGGGATTCAGACTCGCAATTCCAGTAAGCGTGCGGTCGCAGACCCTCGCCTTAGACCGCGCGGCCACCGGAATTGGCTGTAAAGGTATTTTCGAAATGAAATCATGGCCACAAATTCAAGGTTACCCGTGCTTGATTCGAAGTAAAGATTTAATTGACTTCTTAGGCTCACGTTAATATAAACGAACAACAAAGGGCGTTCCCTAAACAAAGTGACATGGAGAAAGTTTACAGAGTTCAACCGTAAGTTGGAATGTTCGAATGGATATGACTGTTACCTTCACTGTATATCGGAGTGTAGCTAGACGGTAATTTATGTCAATGCTTTACTTGGTTTGTACTGATATTGGAAGGACATTTTATTTTTTCAACCATACCTTTACTGAGGTTCTTACTTAAGGATATTCAGAAGTTGAAATTCAGGGATGTAATAGTGTAAGTCCTTATTTTTCTTAGTAAGTAACCAACTTTATGCACAAAATTTTTGTTTTACAATAAGTTTATTTCATGCCTCTACATGTTTCGAGCACCATGTGCTCATCATCAGGAGGTCAAAACTGTATTATACAGCCTCTGGTATGCACGGGACGGCCACCCATACGTGTGATGATACCAGAGATTTCGTTGGTTAATTACTAAGATAAATATACTGAGATGCACGGTCAGCAAAACATCAAAAGTCTAAATCCTATCTTGTGTTTCTAAATATTTGGTTCAAATCCCGACTTAAACTTTTCACTGTAACTGTTGAAATTCTTTAATTTTTTCACGAAAGTATATTTTTAATACATAAGGTGTTTGTAATTGGTTATTACGTTTTTCTGCTTTAAACACTGTCTCTAATTACATTAAAATTTTCATCCTGCAGCGAACGTAATCAGTGGATGGTGTGGCTTTATAAATTAATCGCATCTTTGTGATACTTCAAAGGGAATTGTTCGAAGTGCTTTACTCTAAATGGAATGCGTCCTAGTACCCACAGCTTCATCCTCGAAGTCAAGTTCAGAGGCACTTGCCTGAGTGAAGTGCCCAAACCACTTCAAAGTGGCCTTGCGTGCGGAGGAGTTCTTGCTAGTATGAGTAAAACACGGTTGGTAATACTGCGTGTGATACAGTACCGAAGCTAAAGTTGTGTCTTCTCCACAGACTGAATTAACCTGAGTTGTGAAGACTGAAAGAGATGATGCGGTATTAGGTATGGCTGAGCACGTAAATCTTGTGACTTCTTTTCGAGAGGTGTTGGATTAGAATATCAGCTGGGAGACACACTGTTCGAATAAACCGTAACTTCAACATGTATCAGTTACCGAGATTATCCGCTTCCAAGAGACAGCTGAAGTTTTGATTATCTTAAAAGTTTATTTTAAAGTGACAAAACGCGTAACGGAAATTACATGAATTTCAGATTCTTTGGAATTAAAAATAGGATATTGGAATATTTGTTTCGGGATGCAAGAATGTCCTTATTTTATCGGCAGTTTTACATGCGATATACATCTTTATCTTTCGAGGTGTTTGGTCATTATTTAGTACTTTATCTGGCAATGTAGGACACTTGAACATTGTCTAGGTGCATTAATGCATACCGATAGATTTGTTTGGATAATTAACAAATATATTTTTAGTAAGATTATGAATGTAATTTGGTATGCAAAAATTTTTCTTTAATGTGAAAGCTGTCCTTGTAATAGATCAAAAGAAAACATTTCAAATTGAAATCCGATATAATCAACATATAATGCGGAAGTGAAACACATTTTAGATGGGATATTTGGTATTCTATTGGCGGTGGCTACGAAGACTATCACCACTTCGAATGGGAATTCCGTATAGTCTTTCAGAATGTGATCAACATTTTGGCCAGACGAATTACCTACATTCAACACTCCGAAGCTACGAGAAGTACTTTACTCGGAAATATCCGAATATGTGTACCAGTGTGCACAGTGTTACCATAATTCAAGATTTATAGAGAATATTAGGATAGGCCCTCGTTATTAAGTTTCGGTGTGACTGGGTTGGTGTGGTAACCGTGTAGCAGGCTGAAGCTGAAGCTTCAGCAGGTTCAGCCTGCTACACGGATACCAACCCAACCCAGCCACACCGAAACTCCAACACACATCGAAACAACAACACACGACCAATGTGGTGATACAATAGAAAAGTCGCAGGCTCCTGATGATGGATGTATTAATGTCCGAAACATGTTGAGTATAGAAGAAGTGAAATAAAACTTAATAACTATTGACATCAAGTTGGTCTATTATTCTTCAACTAGCACAATAATGCATGGTCCAATATACATAAGAATTCGAGTTTAATTAAAATTTGGCAAGAAAAACGTGTACTTCACTTAAAGATCAATATACATTTTTCACTATATCACGTTCAATTCTTCTTAGAATGAGATATGTTTCAGATAGCCTTGTTAAGAAAATCAAAACACACATTTTGCATTCAATAACCTTTTTTCCGCACATTGTGCTGTTTTTGAGATAATGTGCAAAAATACTGTAGATCCGGACAGGCCACAGATGACAATACGGCACAATTGCGTTTCGTGCTGGATACCTAAGGCTACAAACACACACTGTCAGTATATGTAATACTTATTGCTTTTCCGCTGCAACAGTGGTTGCACGAACGCAAATCAGTGATACGTTATACGTACATCGTCTGTCTTGTCGGAGTTAAGACTATACATGTATCACAGAAGTTAAGACTATACATGTATCACAGAAGTTACAATGCTGTAAGTAACAGAGAAAGCTTCAGTACTGTGTAGTTCTTATTAGCGACATACTGTATAGTGCTGAAGAGTTAATTACTGGTTGGTAATTAATGGAGAAGATTCGAATATTACGGGATATTAAGCCATGTCGATTGATTAACAGGCATAATGTAGCACCCCAGAAGGCTCGAATCTTCAGCAGCACCGCTGTGAAAACCTGGAATCCCGTGGCTAAATTTTTACACCGCTCTGTAAAAGGAATGCCTCACCATCACTGCATTCTGGATTGTGGTGCCATGTCATTTGCTGGTTTTCTACCAATCGACTGACAGGGTCACTTTTACACTAATATATACAAAATATATGTCTAATGTATGTATAATAGAGCATTATATACGTACGTAAAAAAAGTACGTACATTTACAAAGGCACACTAACAGCCGCTGCACCCACTGTGTTCATGGTCTGGCTACGGGCTTAATGGAGTCATATTCATTTCATCACAGTCCCCAGCAAATTCAATTCATACCGATGGCGCCAGTTTTAATATTATTTTTCACTTCACATTACAAACTTCAGAGGCAGCGTTTTATAAATGTTGTTAATTGAAGTGATCAGAGCATGAAATTGTGTGCGCGATTTTAATAATGAATTTAAAAATTCGATCTTAAGATGTAATGAGAAGAGATGCTTGGAGGGTCTGGGCCTATATTTTAATTGATCTTAAGGATTCTGGGAACAGGAATGGCTGAATCGGGATAGTAGAAAAGCTACCAACCAAATAGATTAATCGGGGTTCGACTGGTGTCAGAGGAAAGATCAGTCCCTCGTTAGCGTCCAGACCGGTTCTTGGGGCCCACCCAGCCTTGTACGGCATTTACGAAGAACCGAGTTCGAACCGCACCTAAAGCGGTCGGGCTGAGAAGTAAAATTTACATCTGTAGGTCTGAGGTGAAGAAAATGCAGAGCTATAATGATAGCCGTCATGCTGTGTTATGGTCTGGTGGTTAATTGGACATAAGGACTGTAATGTGTGGACTGGGTTCATTTGAGTTAAGATATGTTATGTAACACCCTTAGACGTTTATGCATAACGCAATGGACATTTGGGTTCCAGGAAGTTCTTGGGCGAGTGAGTGCTTTGTTCTTGAGAACGTTCCCTGGAGATTTGTGGATTAATTTTATGTTGAATTTCATATCAACGTTATTTATCAAATACCATTCCTTGCAATTTCGGTGACCCAAATTTAAAGTGAAGTACATTCAATATTTTTTTCTGCGGAGTTTAATATTTTACCTCCAATTTAGAGCCGACACTGTACTATGTGTCCTGGGAAGGTGTGTAACGCAGATGTCATGTGTTGAGAATGGTAGCTACGGTTGTGTAATGAGGAATTTGGGAAGATAAGATATTTTGCTGCAAAAGCAACAAAAAATGCAAGTAATAATATTGTCACTTAGATGTAAGTTTCAGTTTTTTAAAATAGACCTTGTTATGTTTTCATAGTTTAAGTATGCTTACTGTAATTTATGATTTATGGTACATGTCTTATAGTGAAATCATGAATTACAAAACTGTGGACCAAAAGAACTTGAATTAGCGCGATTTCAGACTTCCGAAGCGAAGTAGAAGACATCTGAACTATTCTGGTATATTATGCAGCGTATAGAATAATTCTTTTTCCGATGTTGTTTCTTGGATTTTTCGTCCCTTGAAGATAGGACCGATAACTGTCCCGAAACATCGGTAAGGAATTGCCACTATACGCTGCGTAATATCCCAGAAGTGCACAGGTCTCCGAATGTAGCTTATTTTATGTTGCTTTATATCTTAATTGTCCAACCCTGGAACTAATAAAACCACCATAAACATGAATTATGGCAGATGGTCGCCGGAACACGAAATAGGAGTGCCAAAGTTTCGACTGTAGAGTTCGTTAAGGCGGCTGGTAAACAGAATATTCATTAGACTAACTTGTACGGTCCATAAATATTGTACCTGCTTATTAGTCCACGAATGAGGTGAAAGACATGGCAGCCAACATCCGCCAGGGCGAAACTGCGTTCTTTGCTGATTTATCTAGAGATGTTCAGTGTTGGTAATCCTGCCATCCAAGGTTTGCAGACAAATTAATCCCTAAAAAAGCAAGATTGCAAATGTTGTCTTTGGCGACAAAGAATCTATGAGTTTCATTTTCAATGGTCAAAAGATTTTACGGTACACGTGTAAAAGTAATTTTATTTAAGGTCTCCTCTGGTATTTAAGAAGTTTAGAATGCATGATTTATCATTTTTCAAAACAACGAGTTAGTAACTGCCATGCACTAAATAATGTAAAGGTAAAGCAGTCCCGTTACAGGTCTGGAGTGGCCCAGAGGGTTCCAGGAAGTTAAGGTGCCCAGATTACATGACAACGCCACAGGATGTTGGTAAGGTTGTCAGCCTTACGTACCGGCCGCCTTTACCCCCCAAAAATGCTCGTAGTGCTCATTTCTGTTAGAGGCTGCGTCGACCCCTGTGCCATAGTGCGATCGGAAGGATTATGTCAATGAAAAATGCCAATGGTATCATCTGGAATCGAAACAGCGACCTTCCAATTCGTAGCACAGCACCTTAACCACTGTGCTACCGCGGTCCCCCACTAAATAATGTAGGGTCAGTATATCAGACATGTAACAGATGACAATTGATTGCGTCGTGTTCTAATAGTCGTGTCTGTTGTGACAACCAATACATTGTCTTATGCATGTTACTGATAAATTTTGCGGTATTGCCAGACACATGTACAACTATGGCAACAAAGTTTTATTTCATTCATGTCTGGCAATTAATTGCTAATTATATAGACAGCAGCAAAAAAATGCACAAAATTGTTACATACAATTTTTACAATTAAAAATTTTACAATTCCGACACTTTTCGATCCGCTTCGGGTCATATTCAGGGAGTGAATATCAATTGTATGTATAAAACATATATTTTTAAAAAAATATATTAGGCTCAGATTAGGTTTGGTGTTGTTGGATGGCTTGAAGTTTGCAGAATTTTAATTGTAAAATTGTAAATTATAATATTGTGCACTTTCTTGGTGTTGTCTTATATAAATATGGCAACACAGGTTCTTACACAAGTTTTATTATATTCTATAGTGCTCATGAAAAATTTGTCAAAACATTACATCTTGAATACAAATCTTTAGTGTAGTTGCCCAGTGTGTCACACCACAACTTTAGCAACGTACAGAGGAATACCTGTAAGGCTAAAGTATTAATGGCCTGAAATGCGTCACAATCATTTGAAAATTAGGAGGATTAGAACGAAAGACAACTAGACTAGGAGATAAACTTAATGGCAGATTTAATTTCCAGGGCTACTATGACGAAACAGAACACTATTTAATTGTAAATGAAGCCACACAATAAAATCTAATTACAGACTGTATCTTTTATGTAACTCTCCATGTTGTCAGAACTGACTGGAACTGCATACTTTAAACGGTATAAAAATTTGTTACAATATAAACCTCATATTAAATTTTTCCAAATGGTGAATCGGTTGTAACTCTCTTTCACTGGAATACACAGAATATATTTTTGTAAGCATGAGCAATACTAACTGAAAGCTAACAGTAACTTCTCATGCCGCATGTGTATGATTCTTTTAATCATCCCCGATTACAGACCAACACGTGTCGGGAATAACAATATGAAAGAGTAAAGGAATATTTAATGCATTAACGCATGACACAGGTACAGTACTTTATTATCTTTTAAGACTGGAGTTCACACCCCATTTTATACACCAATAGCCTGTATTACAGAAACCGATAGGAGAAAGTTGTGTAGCAAAATACTTGTTTTTTTTTATTCTTGGAATTAAGCACAATTCTGTAAGAAAAATAAAGGGTCTATAGGGGAGTTACGCAAAAAAAAAGTCTTATGTACAGAATGCTTCCATCCGTCTTTCTGGCCGTCTGTGATCCAGGTTCAGCAATTAAACATTTTTTTCGTGTTTTCATGAAATTCTGTAAAGAAGCTTTTTATTTTGTACTATGACCAACAAATAAGCAATTATTTCACAAATTATCACACTCCTACTTGTTTCGACACTATCGTGTCATCCTCAGGTATCTCGTAATCGATACCTTGCCAAGTTACACAAGTATTTCAAATGCAGCTGGATTTGAAATACTTGTGTCGCAACACGTAGGAGTGTGATAATTTCGAAATAACTGTGCATTTTTGGTCATAGTACAAAATAATAAAATATGCACGGTACTTTTATAAAAATAATGGGTAAAGAAGTGTTCTCCAATAAGTTGTCGAGGAAGTCTGCCCTGCTAAAATTCTGCTTAGTGAAAATAACGCTTTATTTCAGAGTGTAAATTAATTTCTACCTGCAATATATACTTCTTCACCGATTTGGCTGAAATTCGGTATGAGAGATATCAATCTACTGCCGTTGAGTAATTGGGAGTTCCGATAAAGAGGGTGCAATGAACGCCATGTATTGAGAAATTGCATCAACGACAGTCAGTCACTGCTTTTGACTTTCTTCTTACCATCTGGATAAAATTCGCTATAGAATGAGTCCACAAAAATGTAAAGTGTGGTAGTGAGTTTCGTGAAATTGGACACAGTAAAAGCCGTAGGCCTGCCTTATTTAGGGGCTTAAGTAAATTGATATCGTAATTTGAGGCTTCCGCCGAGGTGTCAATAAGGTCCGCGCTCTTTTGGAATTTATACAGCGTAGACTGTTAGTTTCTTACCGATGTCTCGGGAAATAGTATCGATCTCACTTCATCCTTTACCCATAAAGATGGGACCGGTAAGTTGTCTCGAAACGTCGGTAAAAATCACAATTATAAGCTGCACAAAATTCCAAAAGAAAGCTTAACTTGATATTCTTACTTTCCGCATTTATTGACTCATTTGGGTGAAATACGGTGAAAGAAATTTGCACGTAATGCTGTTGAGCATTGCAAGTTGCATGAATATCGGCGTAAGGCAGACGGTACTTATCTTCTGGCCACCGAATAACCTTATGAAGTTTTGAGAGTAAAGAACGCCTTGGTATATGAGGTGTGGCTATAAAATAACAGGACTGATGTTAGAACATTTTTTATTCACAAAATTACACAATAGAAATGTTGTTATCCTCAATGTACTCCCCTACCCGATCCCTACACCGCTCCATGCGAATCTTCCGTTGTTGGAAGCAATGCTGCAGGTCGTCTTCTGATAGCTTATTCATGAGATCCGTCGCTTTTGCCTTCACTGCATCTACGGACTCGAACCTGGTTCCTTTTAACGTGGACTTGATATTTGGAAATAAAAAAAAGCCACCTTGTTCTAGGTCAGGTGAGTACGGTGGATGTTGAACACGGTGATCTTGTGCTTCGTCAAAAACGTATTCTGTGTGCTACATAACGGAGTACTCCATTTATAGTCTCTTTAATGTGAAGGCCATTTTTGTATCCTGAAGTTTTCTTTCGCCCCAAGCTCTTTGCACCCAGTACTTCCGCTCACATAGTTTCTGCAAAGATCTTATTAAGCCTTCCATCTAGAAACTTTAGAGTCGTGTCTAGAATTAAACGTAGATTTATAGAAGCAATAATGCGTATTTAGCTCAGTTATACCCATTACGCCACGTGGGGACATCATTTTACTCTTCTGTGCCAATCGAAATGAACACCCTTAGGGGCGTCCACAAAGTAGCTGCAAGAATAAACAATTACTTACTCATATCCAATCCCAAGGAAAGGCCCAACTGCCACCGGACAGACTGTCACGAAATTTCGAATTTGGAACTTGTACTAAAATTTTCCGAGCTATTTAGATTTTCGTTAAAACCTTACAAATGTAAGATACTTGGTGTGGTTATGCACGTACAGTTATGTTATCTAGCAGTTGACTATTTTTTTAATAGAAAAACGAGGAAAAACCCGGAGCCAAAGAGAAAGTTTTTTCGTAGTACATCGATAACCAACAAAATTCACTTTAATATTTATCACATTTTTTATATTCACAAATTCTCACCAGCAACATACTTCGACCGTTATTCCGACCATCTTCAGAGTGATATTGTTATTGACAGAATAAAGGTACAAATGTGGTTAGCTGTGTCTCCGTCACTCCATAACAATTACAAAATTATTATAATTTCAGTTAAAATGATTTAAGTAATATAAATATAGGTTAAAATGGGTATTGATTAAAATCTTGGTATTTAAAATCGCTTAGTGTGTGCGGAGTGTTTCCTGATGTAATGATTTTGAGAGTTTTAATACAGCGGGTGGGTGATGTGTAGACGGTGCTGAGCACTCGTTGTAACTTGGTTATTTAAACCTGACAACCGAAAAGGATCGATATATCGCCATTTCATAGATACCGATTGTAATCTAATGTAATACTGGCTAAGGTCTTGGGAAACGTAGGGTGTATGCCGTGTTAAACGTGGAAAGACATATTTCAGAAACTCGCATCTCCAATGTTTTTATTTAAGAAAATCGAGTGTTGCAAATTAAAGAGTAAGTGCCGGAAGTGTTTCTTTATGCTCTTATTTCCTAAATTCATTGTAAATATGTTTACTTAAATTGTGATCAAAATGCGGGATTAAGCAATTTAAAATTCATGCAGAATTTTTGTGTATGAGTAACTGGGTTGGCTCAGTCGGTACAGTGACTAACTACGTGCTAGACTAGATTAATTTCTGTCATGGGTAAGAGATCATTTTTTACTAAACGTCCAGACCAGGTGCTAGTGCCCACACAGCTTCCTATTCCAAGTTCATTGGTTTTCGTTTCCTGGCTGTAAGTTGGGCTGGACTCGAAGCCGACCAGTCACCTCTATCTTATGCCCAGATTAAGAATGAGCAAAGTTATAGTTTCGAATGCATGAAAGAATGGTGGGTTCGAGCCCTTGTGGTTCCCAGAGCACTTAGACCTTAGTTACAGACCATTTGTTTCCCTTAAACTAGAATCTGAGTAATGAGAACCTTGCCCCTTTAATGACGTTTCAAATTGCTCCCAGGTTCGGATTTCTAAAATCCTCAGGGTCCAGAAGAAGGAGCCCAGATGATGATAATTAAGTGTGGCCAGAGCTTCACGCTTACGAAAACGTGAGTTGACGTTTCGTCCTCTGTTCCGCACTTCCTACACAAAGGTCTTTCTATCAGCCCCATTAGATGTCTTAGAGTTGTCTTCTGAAGATGTTACGTCTACCGAAAAGCATGTAATCACCCCGGGCTGCATTCGTTAGAGGACAATAACCTAGTCTTAGCAGCGAGACCGAGTTCCGAGATCAATGCCTGAACTTGCTTCTGAGTGCCTGTAACACCTTGCGACATAGTCATGTGCTGGTTATATAGTCAACCCTTGATACTGTGCCTAATTTTTTACCTCGATGTCCGAAGGGTCGGTTCTGGTCCAAAAAACTGGTAGGCAGAACCCTCCTTTGCGCGCTCATCGATGCTCTTATTACCTTCACACCAGAATGACTGGGAAGCCAGATGAGTCTCACGGAACGGTGAGCTGAACGATCATCCAGTGCCCTATGGCAGTGTCTTTCTAACGTTTACGTAGTTTTAACAGCCTGAAGAGCTTTCAAGGCAGCTGGACTCTCCGAACAAATACTAATGTTTTAGGTTTCTGTGACCGTGCATCGTGAGCAAATTGTGAAGTGAGAGAGAAAACCAACAAGATGCAACATTTAGATGTTTATTTTTAACAATTTCTCAACATGTTTCGGGCATCATTATGCCCATCTTCAGGAGAACAAGACGTATGTTACTGCATGTGGTGTGCTGCGCTGGTTCTGCTGGATGTGGTTGGT
>Ga0123354_10000735_pt1 | contig 35280 bp, 38 predicted proteins | sample TergutLab28metaG_2_FD_97872 | JGI IMG/M metagenome (GOLD analysis project Ga0123354, IMG submission 97872) | Labiotermes labralis P4 segment gut microbial communities from Petit-Saut dam, French Guiana - Lab288 P4 | ecosystem: Host-associated > Arthropoda: Insects > Digestive system > Gut ... | reverse complement strand
GGTTTGTATTTTTCGCAGAAGTATTTAAAACTTTTTGCTCTCAAATTTTCACCTGCTTTTACTTCAATGGGCATCAACTCATCATCTTCGTTTTGAACGATAAAATCAAGTTCGTATCTTCCGAATGTTTTTAGCATAAATATGTTTCAAGTCTGTTTGTAGCTTATATATGACCTATGGTGAGTTTTACAATTAAATATCAATATATTATGATTTTTTTACTGAAAGTAAATAGAAAGTAGAAAAATATAGTCAAATATACGTTAACACATAATCTTCATGTACAAAATATTTGATTTTGAAGATGTTTTGAGCTGTTGACCGAGTTTCATACGCATCAAAATCGCTCCATTCTCCCAGAATCGGTTCAAAAGGACAAATATGTAAATGCAATTTAAAATCAACATCTTCTATTCCTAACCATTTAAATAGCGATTCTTTAGCTGACCAATATAAAAGTAAATGCGTTGTTTCGTTCGATTGCGATAGTGCTTTTTCTTCTTCTTCACTCACAAACCGCTTCCTGATGTTTTCTATTCTTGGAGATATTTTCTCAATATCTATTGCCACTTCTTTTTCCTTGTTTAGTATTAAAGCGGCATAACCCTTGGTATGACTAATGCTGATATGAAATGAATTATCTGAAAGATAGGGTTTTCCAAAAGAATTATAAAGTATTTTTTTCTCTTCTCCCAACAATTCGGTTAGCAAGACACGGATGGACAACCATTCCCGTTTTCGATTTTCGGTCATTCGCTCGATAACCGGTAAATATCTTTCTTTGAAAGATAAACGGGACAATAGAGATTCGGAGTCATCCTCAAGCGGAACAACAACAAGTCGGCTTTCATTTTGATAGAACGTTTGGGCAATTGATCTCAATTCCCTGTTTTTTTGCATCTTATTAGAGATAGCATCGTACCATAAGATAACATTATCTTCATAGACCATCGGTGTTTCTGTGAGGTCTAACGGGTCAGTTCTGCGTCTGAATTCTGCCATAAACAATTTTATTATCTGTTAATTGATAGCCGATAGAGCCAATTGCCAACAAATCGCTCAGAATATTTTCAGCCGTATGGTAATTAATACGGGCGATTCTTCGGAATTGACTGACTGTAATATAAGGATTTACATCCAAATAATTCAAGAGTTTTTCAACCGGACGGCTGATGGTCAGATGGGTGCCATTTAAACTGGATATTTTCGACCAAGCCATCTCAAGTATTTGGGGCGCTACAATGTTTTCATCTTTTATTCGAATATACGCTTTATAATTATCATCCTTATCGGGTGAATGATGCGGTTTTAGAGGACTTGCTTTAACTTTTACTTCAAGTACGACTTTTCCTTCAGTATTCCATTCTTTTGCTTCAAACGGAACTTTCGGGCGACAATACATTTCCGAAGCAGCTTCAATCATGTAGTATTCTTCGTCGCTTCGGACGCCGGCGATATGACCGTTGTCCTTCACTCCAATCAACAATGTTCCACCATCGGTATTGGCAAATGCAGCAAGGGTTCGCGCAATTTTTTTACTGTCGCTTACCTCAAACTTGAAATCCAATTGTTGGTGTTCTCCTTGAGCAATTAATTCCGTTATGTAATGATTTTTATTCATAAATTTGGATACAAAAATAACACAATTAAATAGAACTTTCAATACAATTTTCCAATGAAATAGTATGGTCAATCAAATAAAATTCTTTATATTTGCATAGAATTTTAGTAAAGAAAAGTATTGTGGTGATAATAGCGTAAAACAAGTAAGAATCCGAATTATGATGACAAAGCAACAATACATTGATTATTGGATTGATACAGCTGAGAATGATTGGATGACAATGGAAGTTTTATTTGTTGCAAAGCGTTATCTACACTGCTTGTTTTGGGCGCATTTGGTTTTAGAAAAGTTAGCAAAAGCAAATTGGGTAAAAAATCACGAAGACAATATCCCTCCCAAAGTACATAATATTTTGTGGCTTTTGGAAGAATCAGGAGTAGAAATGTTATCAGAAGATATGATGTTTTTAGAAGTTTTTAATCGATTTCAGCTATCTACACGTTATCCCGATTATTTACGTAGAATTGATGAATTTTGTACGGAAGAATTAACAGTAAACCAGCTAAATAAAATAAAGGAAATAAGACAATGCTTACTCAAAAAGCTGCAATAAATACAGTAAGAAATTACGCTCGTGAAATTTGTAATTCAGGTGTAAATCTCAGAAAAGTAATACTTTATGGTTCGTTTGCAAAAGGAACACAGCATGAATGGTCTGATATTGATGTAGTATTAGTGGCAGACGAATTTAAAGGATTACCAACTGACCATTACTATTTTTCAAGCATAGGAATAAAGAAGCCATACGTCAGAATTGAATCAAATACGTACCCCACCGACTATTTTCAAGATGGAGATCCATTTATCGAAGAAATTAAAAATACAGGAATAGAAATAATGTAAAATATAGTAGAAAAGCAATCATGTCTGAATTATCACCTTTTTTAGTTGATTTAGTTCTAATTCTTGTTGCTGCAGCAATTTTTTCGCTTTTGTTCAAACGACTGAAACAACCGGCGGTATTATCTTATATTATTGCAGGAATTGTTTTGTCTTTTTATATTTCAAAGAAAGATCCGGAATATGAACAATTGGTAAACTGGGCGGAAGTTGGAATCATTTTCCTTTTATTCGGCTTAGGGCTGGAGTTCAGTTTTAAGAAGTTGATGAAAGTGGGCGCTACGGCTATTATCGCTACTTTATTCATCGTTTTTTCAATGATTACTTTAGGTTATTTGACCGGTCTTAGTTTGGGTTGGTCGTCGATGTCCGGTCTTTTTTTAGGAGCGATGATTTGCATGTCTTCGACAATGATTATTATTAAGGTGTTTGGAGATTTGAATCTGACGAATAAAAATTTTGCCGGAGTGGTATTCGGGATTTTGATTATCGAAGATTTAGTCGCGGTTCTTCTAATGGTTTTGCTTTCGACGGTTGCCGTCAGCCGGAAAGTAGAGGGTATGGAAATGCTATTCAGTTTTTTCAAATTAATCGGGTTTTTAGTGTTCTGGTTTTTACTCGGCACGTATTTGCTTCCTACTTTTTTGCGGAAAATGAAACGATTCCTGAATGATGAAACGATGCTGATTGTAGCCGCCGCCTTTTGTACCGGAATGGTTTATCTCGCCACAAAAGCCGGATTTTCATCCGCTTTAGGCGCATTTGTCATGGGGTCGATATTAGCAGAAACCATCGATTCCGAACGAATTGAAAAATTAATTCTTCCTATCAAAGACTTTTTTGGCGCCATTTTCTTCGTGTCGGTTGGCATGATGGTTCAACTTACCTCGTTAGGAGAGTACATTGTTCCTATCCTGATTATCAGTTTGGTGGTAATTGTAGGGCAGACGCTTTCCGCCACAGGGGGCGTCCTATTGGCAGGGCAAAATTTGAAAACCGCCATCTTTTCAGGGTTCTCTTTATCTCAAATCGGTGAGTTTTCCTACATCATCGCTGCCTTGGGTTTGAGTTTTGGAGTAATTGATTCGTCTTTATATCAAATTATTATATCATCTTCTATAATCACGATTTTTGTATCTCCCTACGTCATGCGGTTAGCTAATCCCACCAATCATTGGTTGGAAAAAACCCTGCCGCAAACTTGGCAAGATTTTTTAAATAAAGATTCTTCGGCGCATCCGGTGAACGAGCAAAGCCTTTGGAAAAAGTTACTTAAAGACATGACAAAAATGGTTTTAATTTACTTTATCCTTTGTGTCTTAATTGTCTATTTAGCTTTGTTATATGGAGTGCCTTTCGTACATGGATTTCTTCCGGGAATAAAAGGAAATATCATTGTGGCAGTGGTGGTTATTTCTCTTTTATCTCCGTTTATGCGGGCGATTATCATAAAAAAAGACCGCTCCGAAGAATTTCGTCAACTCTGGACCGATAATAAAAACAATCGCGGACCTCTGATTTTCACCATTCTAATCAGGGTATTACTATGCGCCGGATTGATTATGTTCGTATTATTCGAGCTGTTTCATACTCATTTTGTCATTGCGTTTACCTTGGCAATCATATTTTTGATGTTGTTTGTAGCTTCTTCGCATTTGAAAACAAGGTCTATATCGATAGAACAACGCTTTAAAGCAAACTTTCATGAAAAAGAAAAATACCATGAATCGAAAGCGCCTTTGACGAAAGGATTTGTCAACCATGTGCTGGAACGGGACTTGCATTTAGCCGACTTTGCCATATTGCCGCATTATCTGATTGTGGGGAAAACATTGAAAGAATTGAAATTCAGGCAATTATTCGGAATGAGTATTGTGACGATTGTTCGAGGCGATGTTCGCATCAACATTCCCAACGGCAATGAACGAATCTATCCGGGCGACCATATTATTCTTCTGGGTACAGACCAGCAAATGGAAATTTTCCAAAAGCGAATCGAAGAAAACCGTAAAAGGTACGAAAATTGGGACGAGAAATCCTCTCCGGAAGTACAGATGAAACAAATTCAGATTGCTCCGGAATCGTATTTGATAGGAAAAACGATCCGTACATCCGGGATTCAGGAAAAAAACGATTGCTTAGTGATTGGTGTTGAAAGAGGGGATACTTCCATGCAAAACCCCGATTTGGACTTGGTATTGGAAGAAAACGATATTCTGTGGTTAATCGGAGAAAATAACAATATATTAAAAATTAACACATTAACATAATTAACACATTAACATAATTATCACATTAAAGCATTATGAATTTTTTAGGAATAATTCCCGCACGTTACGCATCGACTCGCTTTCCGGGAAAACCGTTGGCGGATTTGATGGGTAAGCCGATGATACAGTGGGTATATGAACGGACGGCTGGCGTATTGGACCGAGTAGTGGTCGCCACCGACGACGAACGAATCGTTCATGCAGTGGAAGAGTGGGGTGGGGAAGCGCTACTGACTTCTCCCAACCATCCAAGCGGTACCGACCGTTGTTTGGAAGCCTATCTGAAATTGAAGAAAGATTTCGATGTTATTATCAATATTCAAGGGGATGAACCGCTGATTCAACCTTCCCAAATTGAATTGCTAAAGACCGCTTTCCAAAATCCGGCTACGCAGATTGCAACTTTAGTCAAGCCGTTTTCACCCGATGATAACTTTGAAAAGTTGTTTGACCCGAATACGCCCAAAGTTCTCTTAAATTCGAAAAAGGAGGCGATTTATTTCAGCCGTTCGGTTGTCCCTTATATCCGAGGCAAACATCACACAGAGTGGTTGAAATCAAATGTATTTTACAAACACATAGGAATTTACGCCTACAAACCTAAAGTGTTGCAAGCGATTACATCCTTGCCTCCATCGGTTTTGGAAAAAGCCGAATCGCTGGAACAACTCCGCTGGATCGAGAACGGTTATGTGATTCAAACCGTGACTACGAACGAAGATACCATGGGCATCGATACGCCGGAAGATTTGGAAAAAGCAGTGAAAATGTTATCGGTTTTGTGATAAGATATTGTTATCTTTTTCTTAGTCTTATATAAAAAAATTTTCTTATTAGGAGAAAAAGTCGTACCTTAGCGTAATTTTTTAAGAATATAATCAGTAATTAAATAACAAAAATAAATGACAGATAACCCAGACAGAATCATTAAAATTGATATTGAAGACCAAATGAAAACGGCGTACATCGACTATTCGATGTCTGTCATTGTATCCAGAGCTTTACCTGATGTGAGGGACGGATTGAAACCGGTTCACCGGAGAGTTTTATTCGGTATGAACGAAACGGGAAGTACTTCCGACAAGCCATATAAAAAATCCGCACGTATCGTGGGCGATGTGATGGGGAAATACCATCCGCATGGCGATTCATCAATTTACGGGACATTAGTGCGTATGGCTCAGCCTTGGGCTTTGCGTTACCTGCTGGTGGACGGACAAGGAAATTTCGGTTCGGTCGATGGAGACACCCCTGCGGCGATGCGTTATACGGAGGCGCGAATGAGCAAGTTAGCCGAAGAAATGTTGCAGGATATAGATAAAGAAACAGTTGATTTCCAATTAACATACGATGATAAAGGCAAAGAGCCAACCGTTTTACCTACGCGTATTCCTAATTTATTAATCAATGGTGCATCGGGTATTGCCGTGGGAATGGCAACCAATATGCCCCCTCATAACCTCACTGAATGTATTAACGCTACGCTGGCTTATATCGAAGCGAAAGGCGCTATCGATATCGCCGGATTAATGCAACACATTAAAGCTCCCGATTTTCCAACCGGCGCTTCCATCTATGGGTATGCAGGTGTGAGAGATGCGTTTGAAACGGGAAGAGGACGTATCATCCTGCGGGGAAAAGCTGAGATTGAAGTGAAAGATAATAGGGAAAAAATAGTCATTACCGAAATTCCTTACCTCGTCAATAAGGCGGAGTTGATTAAGCATATCGCCGATTTGGTCGGGGAAAAGAAGATAGACGGAATTTCCAATGTAAACGACGAATCCGACCGCGATGGTATGCGCATCGTTGTTGATATTAAACGGGACGGCAATTCAAGTGTGGTGTTGAACAAATTGTATAAACTCACCGCTTTGCAATCTTCCTTCAGCGTGAACAATGTCGCATTGGTTAACGGTCGTCCCAGAACGCTGAATCTGAAAGAGCTAATAAAATATTTCGTCGATCACAGAGTGGATGTGGTTACTCGCCGTACGCGTTACGATTTGCGGAAAGCCGAAGAACGGGCGCATATTCTGGAAGGATTGATTATTGCGTCGGATCACATTGATGAAGTGATAGCTATCATCCGTTCCTCACAGAGTCCGAATGAAGCGATTGAACGCTTGTCCCAACGCTTCGGATTGACGGAAATACAATCGAGAGCCATTGTGGAAATGCGTTTGCGCCAGTTAACAGGACTTGAACAAAGTAGATTACATTCCGAATACGAAGACGTGCTGAAACTCATTGCCGATTTGAAAGACATTCTTGAAAACGAAGCTCATTTGATGAAAGTGATTGAAGAGGAGTTGATTGATATTCGCAATAAATATGGAGATAAACGGAAAACCGATATTATTTATGCTACCGAAGATTTCAATCCGGAAGATTTTTATGCCGACGATGAAATGATTATCACCATATCGTATATGGGATATATCAAACGGACGCCATTGGCTGAATTTCGTTCGCAGAATCGAGGCGGGGTAGGGGCGAAAGGTTCGGAAACCCGCGACGAAGATTTTGTGGAATACATTTACCCGGCTAACATGCATGCCACTATGTTGCTGTTTACTCAAAAAGGACGTTGCTACTGGTTGAAAGTATATGATATTCCTGAAGGTACAAAAACATCGAAAGGACGCGCCATTCAGAATCTGTTAAGCATCGATCCCGACGATAAAGTGAATGCTTTCATTCGAGTTAACCAGTTAAATGACAAAGATTTTGTTGATTCTCACTATATATTGTTCTGTACGAAAAAAGGTGTAATCAAGAAAACGTTATTGGAAGCCTACTCCCGTCCCCGTCAGAACGGCGTTAACGCGATAACCCTGAATGACGATGATACGCTGATTGGCGTTCGTTTAACCGACGGCAACAACGAAATTGTTATTGCCAACAAAAAGGGTAGAGCGCTTCGTTTCCATGAAAAAGTGGTCCGCTGCATGGGACGAACGGCTGCCGGAGTAAAGGGAATAACGCTGGATGCGAATGATGATGAAGTTATCGGCATGATTTGTATGAAAGATTTAGAAAACGAAACCATCCTGGTCGTATCCGAAAAGGGATATGGAAAACGCTCCAAAATCGATGATTATAGAATCACTAACCGGGGCGGAAAAGGTGTGAAAACTTTGAACATTACCGATAAAACCGGATTTTTGGTAGGTATCAAAAGCGTTACCGACGAAAATGACTTGATGATTATCAACAAATCGGGGATTACCATACGGGTGAAAGTATCCGATTTAAGTATTATCGGTCGGGCTACGCAAGGCGTTCGTTTGATTAATTTGAAAAAACAAAACGATGAAATCGCTTCGGTTTGTAAAGTAATTTCCGAATCGGACATAGAAGAAATAGAGGATGAAAATATAAAAAATGAAGATTCCGAAGAAAATAATACAGAAAATGATTGGAATTTGGATAATATTAATGATTAATTCGTAAATTTGCAGTATGAAATAAAAAATAGTAAGTAATTAAAATAAGTAAAGATTATGAAAAAAATTGTATTTACAGGAGTATTGAGTTTTCTTGTAGTTTTCTCTTTTGGTCAGAAAAAATCGGTGAGTGCAGCAAAAAATGAATTAAAAAACACTCCGCCGAACATAACAGAAGCGCGGAATCAAATTAAAGGCGCGTTAACCGATCCGGAAACAGCAAATGACGCCGAAACATGGTTTGTTGCCGGTCAGGTTGAAAACAAACAGTTTGATGATCAAAGAGCTTTGGAAATATTAGGGAAAAAACCGGACGAAGCAGTGATGTACGGCGCTTTGCAGAATACTCTTCCCTACTTTTTGAAAGCAGCCGACTTAGACCAGGTTCCCGATGCAAAAGGGAAAATCAAACCACGATTTACGAAAGATATTCGAGCGAATGTGAGAGCGAATCGTCCGTTTTATATCAATGCAGGACTCTTTGCTTATGAAAAAAAGGATTACAAACAGGCATACGAAGATTTTAAATTGTATGGCGATATTCCGGATTTGGATTTGTTTAAAGGAGAAAAATGGGATCTTCCTCCGGTTGATACAACCGATTTACAAATTCGCTATTACGCCGGTTTAGCGGCATCATTGATTCCCGATCATCAAGCGGCTATCAATATGTTTAGTGGAATTATAAATAAAGGATACACTCAAAACGCCGTTTTTAAAGAAAGCGATGTTTATCAACGTTTATCTTATGAATACAATCAAGTGAAAGATTCGACAAATTTTGAGAGGGTCATTAAAGAAGGATTTACGAAATTTCCCGGAGATGAATATTATGTATCGAATCTGATTAATTTAAGCATTAACTCCGGTAAATTCTCGGAAGCTATTGATTATTTGAATAAAGCGATTGCACAGCATCCGGAAGATGCGCAGCTTTACGACGTTTTAGGACAAGTGTATGAAGCCGATAAAAATACCGACGATGCGCTCAAATATATGAAAAAAGCTTCGGACATGGATCCGAATAATGCCGATTTCCTATCTCATATCGGGAGGGTATATTTTAACTTAGGAGTTGAAAAACGGAAAGCTGCCGACGATATTTCCGATGCCGCTCAATCCAAAGAAGTGTCTGGTCAAGCATTGGATTATTTCAAACAATCCATGCCATACTGGGAAAAGGTTTTTCAAATGGATCCTAAAAATACGGGCGCAATCTTCGCTTTACGCTCCATTTATTATAACCTCAGTATGAACGATAAGTATGAAAAAATGGACGCTCTGTATAACAGCAGCGAAAAATAAAAATAGCAGTTTATAGCTATAATAAGCTATTTTATTAATAAGAACAATTTTATTAATGGAGGATCAGAAAATGAAAGAAAAAATTGGAAGCGATGCAGGACTTGTATGGAAAGTGCTGGATGCGCAAGGAGAAAAAAGCGTGAAAGAATTGAAGAAAGCAACTAAATTAGTAGATAAGGAAATTTATGCTGCTATTGGTTGGCTTGCGCGCGAAGAAAAATTAGTTTTTAAGCAAGAAGAAGAAGACTTATTCCTTTCTTTAACTTAAAAAATCATTTCCACAGAAAAGAGCAATCGGTGAACGGTTGCTCTTTTGTTGTTTTAAATGCCATGCTCTATGCATTTTAGAAAGAATATCCAATGCCGGCGTTAATAGAAGGAAAAACATTACTAATAAACACAGGAAAAGCATTAAAAAAGATGATAGCTATCCCGGTAAATTGGGATAGCTATCCCCGTAAAATATGATAGGTATCCCGATAAAATATGATAGGTATCCCGATGAATTGGGAAAAAATCTCATTTTGACCTCATTTTTTCTAACAAAACAACCGCAGTAGCATACGATGATTACATACACATCAGCAACCTCATTGGCTTGGTGGAGAAGAAATTGTTCGTAACCCATTTAATTCTTTTTGCCTATTGCATTTTTGTACAATTCGGCTAAATTATTATTTCGCTTCAAATGAAGCTCCTAATTCAACTGAAAATCCACCATTGAGATTAACTTCATTATCTGCATTAAATACAACATTTGAACCACTTTTGATTATTACATCTCCTGTAGGTTTTGATGAAGTCACATTACTTCCGGCATAAATATTTACTCCGTAAATATATTTACTTGAAGTAATAAATTCATTCTGAAAATAGATATTGTCTGGATTTTTCAAGTAGGGAATATAATTATGCTTAGTGATTGTAACCAAATAAGGCTTAACTACATTCGTAAATGTTCCGGATGATACATTTTCCATTTTTTGATAATAGCTTGAACCATTGTCAAAAGCGCTCATTACGCAAATAGTTGAACCAGCTACACCTCCTGTGTTAACCGTAACATTATTTCCACTTTCACTGACAGAAGCTGAAATAAAACGAGCAGGGATACTTGTCCATAATTCTGTTTCGGGGCAACCGATAAGATTATGTGATAATTTCACATATTTGTAATTAACATCGTTTGGTGCGTTGACTTTTGAAATGGCTTCAGCTTTTCCTATAAATAAAAACGTTATATTATTTTATAACAAACTTTCCGGAATAATTATTTCCAGCAAGGTCTAAAGCCTTGTAAATATACATTCCCGACGAAAGCGATTGTTTCTCTATGTGAGCCTGTAATTCACCGTTACAAACTTGTTCGCGAACTAAGGCTCCATACACATTGTAAATCTGTATTAGCGCCAACGGTTGGTTGGATTGAAGAGTACCTGTGGATTTTATCGGGTTTGGGAAAATAGATAATTGATTTGTGGCTATTTTTTGAATTGAATTCAATTGTGATACCGGACATTCTGAATAAGCCGGATTCATATAAAGAACTTCGTCGTTTACACTAAAACAAATGTAATCATAAGAATCCTCACTGGTAGGTATGGCCTCTATATCTTCAAAAAAACCAAGACTGCTTCCCATTCCCTCTATCCAATAAATATTGTCAGAACCATTAAAGAATATTTTTTTTCGCATTATTCCACCAAGGTACTCTTGTCCAATAGAAGTAACTTTCATACTCCAACCTTCATCGTCGAAACAAGTATAGTTAAATGTATCTCCTTCTTTCAATGAAAAATCATATAAAGGACGGTTTGAGTTATAAGCTTCGCAAAATCCAAATAGTCCACGACTATATGTTCCATCCTCATTTTTATGAATTTGAAAATAAACGACACTATCTACAATGTTAAAATAACCAATCAAGAGCGTATCCGGTTTGTTGATATCCGGGATATAGTAACATTTTGAACGCTTGATGTTATCTACAATTGTATCTCCTTGTATGATATAACTAAAATAGGTTTGCTCGTAATCTATACCCATGCAAGTGCTATATATACCAACCCATTTAACATTATGCAATGGAAATATGTCTTGAGAATAAGAAGTCATTTGAACAAGCACAAGAAATATAAACAAATAAATTTTTTTCATAAAAAAACATTTTCAAGTTTACAGCGCAAAAATAGAGTGTGAAATAATCAAAAACAATAGGGTGCAACTATTTCGCAACTTTTTTAAGAGGATAAAAAAGTTAAAGTTTTGATAATAAACGGTATGTTCATGTGAAAACGCAACTTTTTTGCAATTATTTAAATTTATATTTGAGATTATTGAAGTTCATTTTCGAAAAAAGTGAGGAAATTTTCTCTTTCAGCCATCTCCAATTCTTTTCTTAATTCTGAACGGATTCTGCGAACTTTATAGACATTCCATTCAATAATTTTTCCGATTTCTTTATCGGTGAATTCCGTTTCGCAGGTCAGACAACAAATACGAAATTTCTCTTCGCTCAATTGCGGATATTTTGTCCGTACTTTATCATACAAGCAATTGCGGGCATCATTCATCGTTTGATACAATATTTCCCAATCCCACTGCTCTTGTGTAAATACAATTCTATTAATTTTTTTCACAATTCTTTTTTCATCTTCCTGCCCATTTTTGCTAAAATCTATTGCCAACAGTGCTGTTTTTCCTAAAATACTTACTAATTTATGTAATATATTATGGTTCTTTTTTGAAATATGTTCCGCTGCTTTTTGTAAACGTTCTACTTTTTGTTCAGATTTCATCAAAAGACTTTTATTATGGGCATATCTCATATAATAAATAAAAATGATTCCCACGGATGCTAATAATACTAAAGATGAAATTGTCAAAAGCTTAAAAAATTTCGCTTCTGAATCTTTCTTTGCAGTTCTAAGCACCGCAAAATCATACTTTGCCTGAACTTCTTGCAATTCATTGTTTTTATTGTTATCCCATACTTTTATGGTATAGTTGTAATATTCTTTATAATCATTTAAAGCATCCTGATACCGGTTATTCTTTTCTGCAATTTTCGATTTTAAAAGATAGGAAGTACGAATTAGCCAAGGGTTATTAGTGTTGAAATAGAAAGCTTTATCAAGATAGGTATTTACCGAATCTGCATTATTTTCATGTTCATACACTTGGGCAATGTTTAACAATGTCCTTGCTTTTGACACACTATCATTCGTAGCAGTAAGCGCATCTTGAAAAAATTTCTTTGCTTGGTCATAATTTCCTTGTTCCATGTACGTCGCACCCATATTATTTTTCACATCCGATTGCTGTTTGGGCATATTGTGTAAAACCGCAAGATTAAGGCTTTTATTATAATAATAGAAAGCGCTGTCTATCTGCTTTCTTAACCCAAAGCAATTTCCTATCAATATTTGTACACTTATTTCATTTTTGTAATTTTTAGCCTTGTTATACCATCCGACCGCATTTTTAGCAAATTCAATAGCTGTGTCATAAGAAGAGTGTTCCTTATGAAGAATACCAAGGTTGGACTGTATCAGTCCCTTCAAATTGCTGTTGTCAGTTTTATCGGCAAGTTTTTCCGCTTCCATGTAAGCCTTCACTGCTTCGCTCATATTGTCGCGTTCATGCCATAAACGTCCGCAATAATAAGCTGCCATTGCAGCATTCGGATAATCTTTCTTTTGCAGATAATAATCTTTTACTGTAAAAATAATCGTGTCTGAACTGATATCCTTTAAACATTTATCTTTAGCTTCCAACAGAAGCAAGTTATATTTGTTGAACCGGCTTTTGTCAAAATTTTCAGGGAAAAGAACCAATTGAAGTATTCGCAAGGCGCTGTCCGGTTGTTGTTCAACAATACGTTCTGCTTGCGAGAGAATATCTTTTTCTCCCTGTTGAATGGAACATGAAGAAAAACTAATCGATAATACAAAGATTAGTAAATAATTATAAAAAAATCCTATCGTTTTCATAATATTAAAATATTTGCAGACAAAATTATACAATATTCATTAAAATATCACAATGTTTCACGTATTTTTTACAAAGAAATTGTGATTTAACATAAAACGACAGGTAAAGGATGGAATGAAGAAAATTTTGACGCAGGATCTACTGACAAGGATTGCAGGTCAAGCCCGCAATGACAATTGCATATTGTAAAACCTTGCCTGTTATGGCATTATGTGAGGATTCATTGCTTGTTTTGTTGTTTGAATGCGGTGATCCAAACGTTTAAACTATCTAATAAAACCGGGGCATTTTTTCGAAGCGCCCACGCTTGCAGTTGGGTAAAGCTGATGTCGGTGCTAAAATCCAAGTCGGGAAATAATTTAGCGTTTTTCAAAGTGATTTCTTTATCAACTACCGCATAATCAATTTCTTTTTTCGCGACCATGTAAAGCAACTGCTCTGAAGTGTAGCCGGAAATTTCTTTGATATGAATAGGTTCGGCGATTTCTTCCGCTAAGTGGTTTATTCGCATAATCGACGGTGAATTATTGGTTACATAAATTGTTTTGTTCGCCAGGTCTAACTGATTGGCAATGAAAAAAACAGAATCGGAATCGGTATGTTTTCTCTGGACAAGCACTTGCTTGTTCCGTGTGATAGGAACGGTAAAAGCAAGGTATTGTTTATTTTCATTGGTTATCGGGATGTTTTGAGCAATCACATCATATACATTACTTTCCAATTTTTGTATGGAAGTTTCCAAGTCATTTTCAAGATAAATTTGAACTTTTAATCCGGAGCGCTTAGCAATATACCGGCATAAGTCGTATTGAGAACCGGTAATCGAATCGCCGGCGACATGAAAATCGTGTGAATTGTATTCCATAACTACCGAAAGCGTTTTATTTGCTTTTATTATTTCCGGCAAATCGTGTATGGATTCTTTCATTTTCCATTCCTTGAAAAAAACGGAAGCAATGATAATAAGTGTGAGTAACAGTAATAATGCAAAGATAACAAATAATTTTTTAGTGTTCATGTCTGGTTTTTAATGATTAATTAATAAAGTAAACAGAAAGTCCCAATCGTAATATTGGAGGATTGACCGGATAATGTGGAATTGAAAAATATTCCGGAGGGCTGATAAATAAAGCGCCCGCATTGTAGTATTCTAAAAAGAAACGGGTTTGTTTCAAATGGCAGTTAAGAAACCCGTCGATAAGCGGATATCCGCCAACCATTACTTTATTACCGTTTTCGTCCGGCAATTGTAATTTAAATTGTTGGGTAGCCGGCTCGTAGCCCGGCGCATAATAGCTTGTCCAATAGTGAGCGTTGGCTCCCATTTGGACGGTTAAAACTTTAGAAATTACGAATTGGACATACAGGCTTGAATAAGCGCTAAAAGTCGGCAATGGAAGTATCTCCTGATTGGATGACGTTTGATAAACCGCTTGGTTATCCCAATGTAAAGCTCCTAATTTTAGATTTTGCTGTAAACTTGCCGCCACCACTTGAATGTTTCCACTGTTTTGCTGCGGTTTACCAATGCTATCGAAATAAATATAATTGGTAATATTTTCTATTCCGATACTCGCTTCGGTTTTTGTATGAGGAATAACAATCTTGCCTCCGATATGTACTTTTTTGATTTTACTGAAACTGTTGTCCCACCAAAAATACATGCTGCGGTAGTGATTTTCGTAAAAAGTAGGGGATAGACTTTTAATAAATCCGGTAGCAGAAATGGAAGCTGTATCTTTCAGTAACGGAATCCGCGTTTCTATATTTCCCGATAAATTGATATCCCCGATGTTATATCCCATTATTCCAAGGCTGGCTTGAGCGTTATATCGCAGTACTTTACCGGTTCGCTTTGCCAATTCACCTCCGATATAGGTAGAAAACTGATTATTCGGTTTTATTACCGTGTCCATATTCATTAACGAAAATTGGCGAACATCATTCATGATATACGCCGTCAAATCAAACTTAGCCCATGGACTAAAACCTTCCCGAAGCGAAATCCCGACGGTATTTTTTATCGAATGATAGGAAGTAGAATCGGAAGAAAGCCCTTTGTGGCGAAGTGGATTCAAAGTGTCGGCATATTGATAGAACTGATTGAGGCTGGTCGTATCCTGGGAATAAAACGACCGCTTATTCTCTGCATAATCAAATGTGTATATGATACTTGAAACAGGAATAAACTGTTTGATAGCATTTCCGATTGAATCGGTGCGTCCGGTATCCCGACTAAATCCTAAATTATACCGGTAGTTAATGAAAACGCGATTTCCGGATATACGATTCCATGTATTGTCAAATTGCGTAGGGAAATTTTTAGATTGCATGTTCCTGCTGCTCACACGTTCAGGATAAGACACATACTGGTCGTCCTGCAATCCTCCGTTTTCGGCATTGGTGTGAGCAGACGCCGGATTGATGAATAGATGGACGATATGCCGGTCGGATAAATAATTGCCGAAGAAAACCCAATCGGTATGTTTAGCGCCTTGAGAGTTATAAAATCCGCGGGCATACAGATAATCGACGGACGTGCCGATGTTTAATTTTTTCCCTAAATTTAAGGCTATTATCGCTTGCAGCCGCTCCTCTTTGCTGTCGGTACTTCCTGCCGATTGATAGGAAACATTTGAATATGGAATTTTAGTATTGACAAAATTAAAATTATTAGGTTGCTTAAAGTAAGCTTGTAGATTATCGGAAAACAAAAAATCGGAACGGTCTCCTCGTTCAAAGAACACCCGCGACTCAAGCGGCAAGCCCAAGTTTCCTAAATAAGCAATGGCAGTGCCCAATCCTTCCACATTGGTTCGATTGAAATAATCGGTCAAGAAAGTATCGGGACGAAGGACAGGGATGATTTCTCCCGTTCGTTCCGTGATGTGCCAAAAATTGATTCGTTGAGTTGTATCAATCGATGCTTTCGCCGGAGCAAGTTTAGCAATTTTGTTCTGTTGAACGCTATCCGTTTTTTGATGCAGCGTATCGAGAGGCGCAGAAATAGTATCCCGGGCAAGAGTCTGTTTCGCGATTGTGTCATTGCGTCCCGAACTTGATTTAGGATTACCGGCAACCTCTTGAGCACTTGCAACGCTTTTTTCAGGAGGTTCCGCGCCGGGCGCTGAACGACACACTCTTGTCACAGGTATGACTGTTCCTGTAAAGAACAAGAATAGCAAGAATGATATGGCAATTTTTTTCTTCAAAAAGAATAATCAGATTTCCTCGATTATTTCCATTCCGCGTAAAATCGCTTTTTCATTCATTGGCAAAAGCTTATGATGCCGTTCCGGAAGTGATTTCTTTAATCCTTTCATGATGCTCTCCAAAGCGACCATTGGCGTTGTTTTCAACATTCCTCCCAAAACAATCATATTGAATGCTTTGGTATTTCCTTCTTTGACCGCCGTATTCATCGCATCGATACGGAAAATCCGGATATCTTTTCGCGTGGGCGGAGAAGGGATACCATAATTATCAAATATAAGAATACCCCCCGGTTTCACCTTGTTCTCAAATTTTTCCATCGAAGGTTGATTGAGAATAATCGCAATATCGTATTGATTAAGCACCGGCGAAGAAATCTTTTGGTCGCTCAGAATTACCGTGACATTTGCCGTACCGCCTCTTTGTTCCGGACCGTAGGAAGGATACCACGCCACTTCTTTGTCTTCCATCAATCCGGAATAAGCAAGGATTTTTCCCATCGAAAGCACGCCCTGACCGCCGAATCCGGCTATAATTATTTCGTGTTTCATATATTTAATTATCTTTTAAATCGCCTAAAGGATATTTTGGAAACATGTTTTGTACGATCCAGTGATTTGCTTGTTCCGGTGTTAACTTCCATCCGGAAGGGCAATTGGATACAAATTCCACAACCGAAGTTCCTTTTTTCGCCATTGAGTTTTCAAACGCTTTCCGAAGCGATTTTTTCGCTTTTTTAATTGCCGACGCTGTGTGAACCGCTTGACGGGTGACATAGCAAGTGCCGTCTAATAAAGCCAATAAATCGGATATTTTCAGCGGATAACCGTTCAATTCAACTTTTCGACCATAAGGAGAAGTCGAGGTTTGCATATCCAGTAGGGTAGTGGGAGCCATTTGACCGCCGGTCATCCCGTAGATTGCGTTGTTAATGAAAACAATCACAATATTTTCACCGCGATTGCAGGCATGGATGGTTTCGCCCGTGCCAATTGCGGCTAAGTCGCCATCGCCTTGGTAAGTGAAAACCATCTTGTCGGGATTCAGTCGCTTGACTGCTGTCGCTACTGCCGGAGCGCGTCCATGAGCAGCTTCCTGCCAATCAATGTCCAAGTAATTATAAGCGAAAACGGCGCATCCCACCGGAGCTATTCCTATGGTTTTCTCTTCCATACCCATTTCATCGATAACTTCTGCAATCAATTTATGAACAACACCGTGACTACATCCCGGACAGTAATGCATGGCATTCTCGTTCATCAAACGAGGTTTTTCGTAAGCCAAATTTTCTTGTTTTACGATATCTAATTCTATTTCTAATGTATCCATAATTTTTAATTTTAATCGAGGGATTGCGGGTCAAGCCCGAAATGACACTCTTTTATTAATTCTTCAATTTTCTTAAAGCTTCCACCACTTCGTCGGGGGTAGGAACAATACCGCCCAATCGTCCGTAATGGTTAACCGGAATTTTACATTCGACTGCTAATTTAACATCTTCTACCATTTGACCGGCATTTAATTCGACGGTCAAAATCCCTTTTATTTTTTTAGTATAAGCGTATAATTGCTTTTTAGGGAAGGGCCAAAGCATGATAGGGCGGAAAAGACCGACTTTTATCCCTTCTTCCCTCGCAATTTCTACCGCTTTCTGACTGATGCGGGCGGCGGAACCGAAAGCGACAATCAGATATTCGGCATCGTCGCAGAGCAATTCTTCATACATTACTTCATTTTCTTCGATTTGCCTGTATTTGTTTTGGAAACGGATATTGTTCTGCTCCATGATGGACGAATCCAATTCAAGGGAAGTGATAATATTGGGTTTCCGGTCTTTGGTTTTACCGAGGGTAGCCCAAGGTTGTTCTTTCCGGATTTCCGCTTCGGTTTTGCGAGGTTTTTGTTCCGGAAGAATCACTTTTTCCATCATCTGCCCGATAACGCCATCGGCTAAAATCATCGCCGGATTTCTGTATTTGAAAGCCAAGTCGAATGCCAGCGCAACATGATCGGCCATCTCTTGCACCGAAGCGGGAGCCAGCGTAATCAACCTGTAATCGCCATGTCCTCCGCCTTTGACGGTTTGAAAATAGTCGGCTTGACTGGGTTGAATGGTTCCCAATCCCGGTCCGCCCCGCATGATGTTTACTATCAACGCAGGTAGTTCGGCGCCAGCCATGTAGGATATACCTTCCTGTTTCAAACTGATTCCCGGACTTGACGAAGAGGTAATCACCCGTTTTCCACAAGCTGCGCCTCCATAAACCATGTTAATTGCCGCTATTTCACTTTCGGCTTGAAGCACAACCATTCCGGTTGTTTCCCATGGCTTTTCTTCCATGAGTGTTTCCATAATCTCCGATTGGGGAGTAATGGGATAACCGAAATATCCGTCCGCCCCGTAGCGAATAGCCGCATGGGCAATCGCTTCATTTCCCTTCATTAATTTAACTTCTTCCGCCATTTAGATTTTAATTTTATAAACGGTAATACATCCGTCCGGACAAACATATCCGCAGCTGGCACACCCTGTGCATTCGTCCGGATTTTTAATCACGGCAAAATTATATCCTTTGCTGTTCACTTCTTTTGCCAATACCAACACGTCGGTCGGACAAGCGACGATGCATAAGTCGCATCCTTTGCATCGTTCGGTATTGACAATTACGCTTCCTTTTATTTTCGCCATATATTGCTTCTAATTTTAGTTTTTATTTTGTAAAATAATCAGTAATCAGGATACTGTTTATTGAGTTTCGTCAGTTTTTTTGTTAGGTAGCCTTGCGAATCTTTCGTATTGCTAAGTCCTTCCATTAAAGTTGTTTTTGCTTTTTTGTATTCTTGCAGACGAAGCAGAAAATTACTTTTATATAAATATAAAGATTCGATTTCCGGCGTTATTTTGATCGCAATATCGATGTATTTGATAGCTTCGTCCCAATTCTCTATCAATGAATTGAGCTTGGCTGCCATCATCGTTATCAAATAACTGTCGGGATGCAGATTCAGGTATTCTTTTGCCATTTCCAACGCCTTATTGAAATTTTTATTTCTATCGTAGGTATAAATCATATTTATCAAAATCTCTTCCGATTCATCTCCGAGCGATTGGGCGTATTCAAAAGCTTCAATGGCTTTTTCCGTATCGTTAACATCCTGAAAGGCGGTACCCAAACGAAACCATGTCACCGAGTTTAATGGGTCTAACTTTTGAATCACTTCGGCTAATTCCAATACTTTTTCCTTCTGTTCCAATGATACGTAAGAAGGTAATTGCAGCCAGTAGAAATTGATATCTTTGCCTAACTTGTCAATCGCTTCCTTCATTACTTCGATGGAAGAGTCGAATAAATCCACTTCACAAAGCGCTTCACCCATTGCTTGATAAATAATGGATATATCCTCTTTGTTTTCCGAGTATTTTGTTTTTAATTTTTTAAAAAAGAGAAACGCTTCGTCTTCCATCCCCAAATGAAGCAATGCCGACAACCGGTGACCATCCACCCAAACATCGGATTCATTTTTGTAATCTTCACAAATGGCAAGAAGCTCGTTCCAACGTTCATAATCGTTCAGGATCAGAAGTATTTCGTAAAGAAGTTCATCATCTTCCGAATAGATTCGTAAAGCATAGTTAATAGCTTGTTTAGCTCGCTTGATTTGGTCGTTGATAATGTATATTTCAATAATTTCGGTTAATTCATCGGGTTCGTAAAACCCCGGCTTTTTACCCGCATTCACAGCATTATCCCATTCAATAAAGAAATCGGGATAAGATTCATTTGCATCGCTGTCGGAGAAATCGTACATATAATCTTTCATTCTTTATCGTTATTTTTTATCTTACTCCATGAGTCCTTTAGAGAAACCGTGCGGTTAAAGATTATTTTTTCTTTCGTTGAATCCGGGTCAACATTGAAATAACCCAACCGTTGAAATTGAAAATTTTCGAATGGAACGGCTTTTGCCAATTCTTTTTCAATCCGGCAATTCTTTATTACTTTCAATGAATCGGGGTTTAGCAAATCGCGAAAATCGACGTCTTTCCCTTCGTTTGGATTTTCGACGGTAAATAAACGATCATACAAGCGCACTTCAGCCGGAATACTCTGTTCGACTGAAACCCAATGAAGCGTACCTTTTACTTTCCGTGCGCTTTCGGGCATTCCGCTTTTAGTTTTCGGATCGTATTCGGCGTAAATTTCTACCACTGTTCCTTCTTCATTCTTTTTCAATCCGGTGCAACGAATAATGTAAGCGTTTTTTAATCGCACTTCCTGTCCGGGCGTCAACCGGAAGAATTTTTTAGGAGCTTCTTCCATAAAATCTTCCCGCTCGATGAATAGTTCCCTCGAAAAAGCGATTTCGTGCATTCCCATTGATTCGTCTTCCGGATTATTCACCGCTTCCATCCTCTCTGTTTTTCCTTCCGGATAATTGGTAATAATCAATTTTACTGGATCAAGGACGGCGGATACCCGTTTGGCTTTTGCATTCAGGTCTTCGCGAATGGAGTGTTCCAATAAAGCATAATCAATGATTCCGTCAAACTTGGTATAACCAATCTTATCTATAAATTTATGAATAGAGGCGGGTGTGTATCCTCTTCTCCGCAACCCGCACAATGTGGGCATGCGAGGATCATCCCAACCGGCAACCTTTCCTTCTTTCACCAATTGCAATAATTTACGTTTACTCATGAGCGTATAGGTCATGTTCAAGCGATTAAATTCGAATTGATGAGGGCGGTAGTCTCCATCTTCCGGATGGATTTTTTTCAGTTCATCGATGAACCAATCGTATAGCGGACGATGCACTTCAAACTCCAAAGTACAAATGGAGTGGGTCACACCTTCGAAGTAATCCGATTGACCGTGAGCGAAATCATACATAGGATAGGCTTTCCATGTATCGCCTGTCCGATGGTGGGGCGTATGAACGACGCGGTAGATAACCGGATCGCGAAAGTGCATGTTCGGACTTGCCATATCGATTTTCGCCCGAAGAACCATCGCGCCTTCCGGAATTTCTCCTGTATTCATTTTTTGAAATAGGGTTAAATTCTCTTCTATGGGACGATTCCGGAAAGGGCTGTGTGTGCCGGCTTGAGTAGGCGTCCCTTTTTGTTGGGCGATTTGTTCCGACGATTGCTCGTCGATATAGGCTTTGCCTGCTTTAATCAGTTCAACGGCAAAGTTCCAAAGTTGTTGAAAATAATCGGAAGCATAAAAAACATTTTTCCACTGAAATCCAAGCCATTGAATGTCTTCCATAATGGAATCGACATACTCCGTATCTTCTTTTATCGGATTTGTATCGTCGAAACGTAAGTTACATACTCCGCCGTATTTTTGGGCGATGCCGAAATCGATACAAATCGCTTTCGCATGCCCTATATGTAGATAACCGTTGGGTTCCGGCGGAAATCGAGTTTGAAGTCTCCTGTTGTTTTTACCTTCCGCCAAATCTTTTTCAACAAAAGCTTCTATGAAATTCAGATTTTTTTTATTTTCTTCGAAAAGCACGTTTTCTTCAACCATATTCTTTCAGACTTTTAATCTGCAAAAATACAAAATTATTTTTAATATCTAACACACGTGGTAGATTCTTAGCTTCTTCGATCCATTTTTCTACTCGTAAGGCTTTTCGGATATGCCTCGATTATTTCACGTCCCAAGGCATATATTTTCCTAACTAAAGCAAGAAAAAGTCAAAATTTTTTGCAGATTATAAAAAACTTCATATATTTGTAACATAAATGCTAACGAAAAATCTTTGAAAAATGAAAAAAATAGGATTCTTATTAATATCGTTTTGTGTGTGCTATTCCGTGTTTTCGCAAGAATTGGAAAAAGCAAAAATTGATGCAAAAAATGAAATAAAATTGAATTTGCTCATGTCTGTACTTTCTTTTCCCGATATTAGTTTTGAGAGGATTTGGGGAAACAATGTAGGCTTAGGTTTGTCGGTTGGATTTCCTTTAGAAAGTAATGATACGCACTATCGTATATTGCCCTACGGTCGATTCTATTTTGGAGAATCATCGACCAAGTCTTTTTTTATTGAGGCAAATATAGCAGTAGAAGGATATAAAAAAGATACTTATGACTCTTTTTATGATGACAATGGATATAATGTATCCTCAAAAGCTGAAAATACCACAGGCTTTGGATTAGGGGTCGCTTACGGATACCGATACGTCAACCGTAATGGTTTAGTAGGAGAGCTGTATTTTGGATTAGGTCGTGATTTCGATAGGGAAAACGCATATCCACGCGTAGGAATTTCTATAGGAAAACAATTTTAATATTCGCCCGAATTGTTCTTCAATTTTTATATCTAAAAATTAAATCGTAATTTTGTACGATATAATTTAAGATTCAAATGGAACATGTAAATCTTCGAGGGATGGGAATTGCATTGATAACTCCCTTTCACACAAACGGCGAAGTTGATTATCCCGCTTTATCGCGCTTATTGGATTTTCAACTGCAGAATGGTACGGATTATTTGGTTGTTTTGGGAACTACCGCCGAAACGCCCACTTTATCAGCTTCCGAACAGAAAGAGATTACGCGGTTCGTGATTGAAAAAGTCAATCGCCGGATTCCGATTGTATTAGGTATAAGCGGAAATAATACAAGAACAGTTGTTGAACGCTTAAAAACTGAAAATATGGAAGGCGTTGACGCTATTCTGTCGGTTGTTCCATATTACAATAAACCTTCTCAGGAAGGAATTTACCAGCATTATAAAGCAATTGCGCAAGCATCTTCTTTGCCTGTTGTCTTATATAATGTACCCGGAAGAACCGGCGTAAATATGACCGCCGAAACAACGCTACGGATAGCTCGCGATTTTAACAATGTGATCGCCGTCAAAGAAGCATCCGGTAATACAACGCAAATAGGCGCAATAATTAAAAATAAGCCGAAGAATTTCGACGTCATTTCCGGCGACGATAGCATTACTTTCCCTTTGATTACGCTGGGCGCAATCGGCGTGATTTCGGTGGTTGGAAACGCTTTCCCGAAAGAATTTAGCGCAATGGTTCACTTCGCTTTAGCGGGTGATTACGCTAAAGCGTTGCAACTTCACTACAATTTTACGGAATTGTTCGAATTATTATTTGTAGATGGAAGTCCGGCAGGAATAAAAAGCGCGCTAAACAGTATGGGTTCTATCGAAAACGTACTTCGTCTGCCTTTGGTCCCTACGCGAGCCAGTATTCATGAGAAGATTCGCAGCGAATTACAAAGGCTGCATTATTAATTCGTAATTCCTATTATTTAACCACAAGTACTTTAAAGCTATTCGGAACCATACTTTTCCGTCCGTTGGCATCCGGCGTGGAGCTGTAATCGGGAGCCGACATATAAACGGTATTGGTAGTCGGGTTCAACGTAATTGTCCTTGCGCCAGCTTTGGTGACCACATTACTGACTTTGTATGTATTGCCTTCGCGTTTCAAAACGGTTAAATTGCCTTCGCCATTGGAAGAGAAAACGGTTTCCGTGTTTGGATTATAAGCGACTCCATCGCAACCATCGCCGATAGGATACGTGTTTACAATGGTTCCTTTTTCATAATTCACTACAACCAGCGTTTTGTTGTCGCATCCGGCAAAGAGCAATTTATTTTTCACGTCGATAGCTAATCCGGAAGGAGACTCTCCTTTGGGTGCAAGCGGAATAGTTTTTACTATTTCAAAACTTTTCATATCGATTTGAGCAATCGCATTTTTATTTTCGAGATTAACGAATAAAGAACCTTTACCGTCGGAAACAGCGGTTTCGGGTTTCGCTCCGTCCAACGATACCGTATGGATTACTTTTTCTGTTTTCGGGTCGATAACGGAAAGCGTGCCGCTTTTTCCGTTTCCCGTGATAATCGTTTTAGTAAAAGGCTCGTAAATAATACCGTCTGGATTTTTGTCGGTAGCGATAGTGTTCGTTACTTTGTCTGTAGTTAAATCGAATACCGAAACATTGTTTGCAACGCCGTTGCTGATAAATCCCTTGTTGTTTGCGTAGTCGAAAGCAATCCCGTGAACGCCGGAAAGACCTTGAATCACACCGATTTCCTTTCCTGTCTGTTCATCCAGAATGTTTACTTGGTCGCCATGTGAAACATACAATTTACCGGCATTTGAAAGCGCTAAGTAATCGTAACGTCCATTTCCGCTCACCGGATAGGTAGCAACCACTTTCATGTTTTGTTGAGCGTTTGCACAAAAGCATACTGCGAGGAGGCAAACGATAAATCCCATTGTTTTGCTGATCGTTTTCATACTAAATTTTTCTAACAATTAATAGATTATGATATTACATAGATAAACGGATAAAAGATAGAAAAATTTTATGGAAAATAGCAAAAAAATCGTATCTTTGCAGCCTATATAAAAAAAAGCCCGGATGGCGGAATTGGTAGACGCGCTAGTTTCAGGGACTAGTGTTCGCAAGGATGTGCAGGTTCGAGTCCTGTTCCGGGTACAAATCAAGTTCGCACTTTCTCTGTTTGAAACTTTGAAACCATGATATTTTTGAACCTCCGATGAAAAAATAACTACATTTAATATAAATAAAAGACAACTGTATCTAATATTGATTATTAATTAAAAAAATCACTTTAATAATCGCAAATGATAATTATACTTTTCTTGACTTTAATCATTTTAAAATCTATTTGCAGATAAACGCCTTGTATTTCAATTATACATTGAATATAGAATAATTTAAACCATTGCATTTGAAAAACATTTATTCATAAATTTCATTTATGAGCATTCATTTGTCATAAATTTGCACGCAATTAAAATGACATAAAAAGATAGAAATATGACATAAATTGAGTGCTTCATAAAAATACGGGAGATATATTTCATTAATATTAAAATTAATAAAATTATTACAATTATATATATCAGAATATGAAATTAGAAAACGTAAAACATATTTAAATATATTAGGTTGCATTAAGAATTTATACGAAAAAATAGTAAATCAAAATTAAATTACAAAACATTAATCATTAAACATTAATTATTTACCAGTATGATGACAAAATTTATTGAAAAAAGTGTCAAGGTAGGCATAATTATTTTGGCGGTATTTACGTGTAATTCATTTTCAGCACAATCACAAGTAACAATTGGCTCAGATGACACTCCATTGAAAGGGGTGCTTTTGGATTTGAAAGAATCCAGCGAAGTGAATGGCAACGCCAACTCGAACGACGGTATGGTGTTGCCACGCGTTTATCTAACGAATGTTGATAGTCTTTCTCCCATGCTAACCGCTTCGGAACCGAATTATACAACTATAAAATCAAGATATACAGGCTTGGTTGTGTATAATGTAAATCCGAATACTCCTTTCGAAAAGGGCATGTATGTATGGGATGGAACCCAATGGAACAAGTTGAACACTTCTCAACCGATTAGTATTTCGGTAAAAAACGGATTAACCCTGTTGAATGATTCAGTGAAATTAGGCGGCGATTTGACAGAAAATACCACAATCAATCTCCATAATTACAATCTGAATCTCAACGCGGTTCAAGGAAGAGTAGGAATAGGAACCGCCAATCCACAGGCTGTGATGCAAATCGAAAACCCTAACAAAATCGATCCGCTTATATTGAAAAATCTTTTGCTCGATTCAGACGCGAGTAATTCCATTGACAATTCAAGTCCTGCCTACTACAATTTAATGATTTCAGATAGCGGGGTAATCAGGAAAGAAACGCCGGTGGCAGCGGTTGGACCCAATCAAACGTTTGAATATAATCTTAATACAAATTATCAGATAGCAGCAGGCTCCGGAACCGATCAAGGGTCGCAAGGTAACGGAGGCACGGTGTTGCAATGGACAATGAATGGAAGTACGCCGTCTCCGATTATTACATTACCTCAAGCCGGAGCATACGTATTTTATTTTAATCTGTATGGTACGATAGGCAACATATTGTCGTCCCGTAATACGATGCCGACCGATGCCATTTCATATTATATCAGTGCGTATAAGAATGGAAATCCGAGTGCGAACACGGGTCTCGCAGATTTAGCAGAGATTGTGATTATTCGTTCAAACGGATACAATTACGCCAGTTACCCAATTACTCTTACCGTGTCGGGGAATGCTGGTGATCAAATCCAATTTAAAATATCGGCATATACAAGTTATGCAACATACTTTACTTGGACATTAGTAGGAACAACGGCTACGAATACGGCGAGTAAAACAACGATGGTATATTGGAAATTGTAGATGAATTATGGATTATGAATTATGAATTATGAATACAAAAAATAACAAGATGAAAACAAGATACAGCGATATAAATTGTAAGAGCGTTGCATTTACTGTATTGTTACTTGTGAGTTTCGTATTTTCCTTACAATCGCAGGTAACCATCGGGATGCAAGCCCCATCTTTGAAAGGCGCCATTTTGGATATGAAAGAATCCGTCCAATCGGACGGCAGCGCTGATTCGGAAGACGGAATGATGATGGCGCGCATTTTTCTAAGTAATATCGACAGTCTGTCACCGATACTTACCGGAGCGGACCCTAATTACGCAACCCTTAAGCCGAGCTATACCGGTTTGATTGTCTATAATGTCAACACCACCTCTCCTCTCGAAAAAGGATTATACATCTGGGACGGAAATACATGGAACAAGTTGAATACTTCTGTTCAAAACAATCTTGTAGCAACAAACGGATTGAACTCGTTGGGCGATACAATAAAATTAGGAGGCGATTTAATAGAAAACACCGCCATCAATTTCTCTAATTATAATCTGAATTTCAACCCTGTTCAGGGAAAAATAGGAATTGGAACTTCTAATCCGCAAGCAATAATGCAAGTAGAAAATCCCAATAGCATTGATCCGCTTCTATTGAAAAATGTAAATTTTGTCACCGATGCAAATAATACAGTGGATGGATCGGGAACCGCTAACTATACACCATTAATGGCTTCGGACAGCGGGGTCATACGAAAAGCGACTCCTGCTGCTGCGTTTAATCCAAATGCATCTTATATTTACAATCTCACCGCTAACACCAACATCAATACCGTTAGCGATGCCTCCGGTTCCGGCGGAACAACTTTAGCGTGGACTTTAGGAAGCAATCCCTCTACGAACTATATTACTCTACCTGAAACCGGCACATACATATTCACTTTTCGTTTATATGGGCATAACAATGAAACTACTGCATCTACCAACGTTGCGCAGAATGCAGGCAACTCGTATTATTTGAATGCATTTAAAAATGGAACGGCTCAAAGTAACCTTGTGAATACGCAAGAGTTTTTATTACATACCGCAGGGCTTGTATCTGGTGGTCCTTATGAGTCTATGACTTACAGTATTACGATTTCTGTTTCGGGACTTGCCAATGATACGGTATATTTTACAATGGGCAGAAAAAGCGGAGGCTCAAATATTCCTTTGACCTTAATTGCAGGCACCGGCACCCAAGCGAATCGAACGAGTATGGTTTATTGGATGCTATAAAACGATTAGTAAAAAAGTTTATAAGTGAAATTTATACGACGATACTTCTATTTCTCGGATGATGTTCCAATATTTCGCTTCGCAGAAAGTCGCGATCTAAATGAGTGTAAATCTCGGTAGTAGCAATCTTTTCATGACCGAGCATTTGTTGAATCGCCCGCAAATTAGCGCCCCCTTCTAATAAATGCGTGGCAAACGAATGGCGGAAAGTGTGAGGACTAACAGTCTTTTTGATACCGGCTAATTCTGTTTGTACCTTTACGATATGAAAAATCATGATTCGGGAAATAGAAGTTCCTCTACGGCTTAAGAACAGCACATCTTCAAATCCTTTTTTTACAGGCACCAAGTTCCGGTCTTGTAAATATAAATTAATTTCTTTGATGGCAACGGGCGAAATAGGCACCAAACGTTGTTTGCGACCTTTACCTTCTACTTTGATAAATCCTTCATTTAAATATAAATCTGAAAAACGCAAGCCGATAAGTTCGGAAACCCGTAGCCCGCAACTATACAAAGTCTCTAAAATAGCGCGGTTGCGTTGCCCTTCCGGTAGCGAACGGTCAATCGTGTCGAGAATGTTGTTAATCTCCGTCACTGTCAGAAAATCGGGCAGTTTCAGTCCGATTTTGGGAGATTCGAGCAACTCGGTCGGGTCTTTGCTAATGTATTCTTCCAGACATAGAAAACGGTAAAACGATTTGATTCCCGAAATAATTCTCGCCTGCGAACGCGGACTGATACCGATTTCATGCAATCCGGCGACCATTTCCTGCAAATCCTCCAAAGTAGCATCTTCCGGCTTTTTTCCAACTACATGAAGATAAGCGAATAACTTACTTAAGTCGTCCGAATAGGCTTCAACCGAATGCGGAGATAAAGATTTTTCAAGCTGCAAATACGTGTGATAGGCTGCAAATAATTCACTGCCATTGGAATTTTTTTTCATATAATGCGACCATTATGAATAAAAAAACTAATTTTGTACTCGCAAAGATACATAAATTATACCGAAGATGAAGATTCAAATTATTAATGGACCCAATCTAAATCTCTTAGGAGTGCGTGAGCCGGATATTTACGGTTCGCTTTCTTTTGAGGATTATTTACAGCAATTGATTGCACGTTATCCTGAGATTGAAATCAATTATTTTCAATCCAATACCGAAGGAGAAATAATCGACAAGCTCCATGAAACCGGTTTTTCCTGCGACGGAATCATCTTGAATGCAGGCGCTTATACTCATACTTCCCTTGCGATTCATGATGCGATAAAAAGCATTTCGACGCCGGTAATCGAAGTGCATCTGTCTAACATTCACGCCAGGGAATCGTTCCGGCATCAGTCGATGCTTGCCGATGCTTGCAAAGGAGTCGTCGCCGGATTCGGTATGGATTCGTATCATTTAGCTGTTGAAGCCTTCTTAAGCCTACGACGTATATAGATAGCGCTTAATACTTTTCTTCGGCGTTTTCTCAAACTCAGTCGGATAAAGTTGAATTTCTGCAATTTTTTCGTAAGAAGCTATCAATTTATTAAGAGCTACTTTGTTTTGCTCCATGATAGCCGGCAAATCGGCGGGTGAAATTCCTGCTTGCGTCATTGCCTCCTGATCCGGGAAAACCAAAGCGATCAGTCGCTTATTCTTATCAAGAACCAGACTTTCCGTGACAAAAGGAAGATTGTTCAGTTTGGATTCAATTTCTTCCGGATAAATGTTTTGTCCGTTGGGTCCGAGAATCATGCTTTTCGAGCGTCCTCTGATAAAAATATTGTTGTTGATGTCGATTGTACCAAGGTCGCCCGTCCTCAACCAACCGTCGTCTGTAAAAACAGTGCGAGTGGCGGTTTCATTTTTATAATAACCGAGCATTACGTTTTGACCTTTCACTTGAATTTCTCCTTCAATGGTATAAGGGTCTTCCGAATCAATCCTCACTTGCATGCAATCCAATATCTTTCCGCAAGAATGAGAAATATAATCTTCACAAAGAGAAAAACTTATCAAGGGCGCACATTCGGTCATCCCATATCCAACCGAGACAGGGAATTTGATTTTAAGGAGAAAATCTTCCGCCTCATTGTTGAACGCAGCGCCTCCGATAATTACTTGTTTAAATTCACCGCCCAGCGATTTTATTAATCTTTTACGTATTTTTGCATATACCTGTTTATCTAATAAAGAAATACGAAGCGCCAGCTTGATAGGCTTCTTTCCCAGCAAAGGAATAATCATCTTTTTGTATATTTTCTCGAAGATGAGGGGAACGGAGACAATGAGCTTCGGTTTAACCGCTTCAAATGCTTCCAATAATATTTTAGGCGCAGGCGTTTTTCCAAGTAAAGTCACATGACATCCGGCGGATAAAGCGTACAAAAAATCGAAAGCAATTCCGTAAGTATGAGCTAAAGGTAAAAATGACAACATCGAATCGCCCCTTTTCAGATGAAAACTGTTATGAGCGAAATCCATATTTCCGGATAAGTTATTTCCTGTAATCATAACGCCTTTGCTGAAACCGGTCGTTCCTGAAGTATAGTTGATAACCACCACTTTATCGTTTGGTAAATCCGAATAGTTAATATATTGAGGAGCAAAACCTCTGGGATAAATTTCGTCCATCAGAGCTTCTAAGCGATACCAAATACGCTCAATTCTTTCCCCTTCGCGCTGATATAATAAACGGAAATTATTCAGGGAGAAAGCACCTTTCAATTCCGAAAACTGATTAATATCCAATGTATTCCAAATAGAATCGGAACAAAACAGCAACATGGAATCCGAATGTTTTATAATGTGACTGATATCTTTCGAGTTGAAATCCTGTAAAATAGGAACAATCACAGCGCCGTAGGTAAAAGTAGCCAAATGTACAATTCCCCAATTACTTGTATTCTTTCCAACAAGCGAAATTTTATCACCTTCTTTCAGATTACATTTCTTAAATAGAATGTGAAGCTTAGCAATTTCTTTGGCTAATTCACCGTAGGTATAATTCACATTCGTTCCGTAATCGGATAAAGCGGGAAATTCAAAGTTTTCCCGAAAACTTTTTTCGAAAAGTTTAATAAAAGTCATATTTTTTTGCACAGTTCATTATTGTTTGTGCAAAAATAAGAATTATTTTTTATAAAACATGAAAGAATGAATAATAAAATATGAAATGAAAATTCACCACACAGATTCAAGGCGGTTATTTATCACAGCGTCGCTTTCCTGATTCGTACTAATTTTTCCAACAAATTTTCCAATAAATCCAGCGGCAACATATTAGCTCCGTCCGATAAGGCTTGCGCCGGATTTGGATGCGTTTCGATAAACAAGCCATCGACACCTACGGCAATAGCCGCTTTAGCTATCGTTTCAATCATTTGGGGCATTCCACCGGTCACCCCGCTGGCTTGATTCGGTTGTTGCAAGGAGTGGGTGGCATCCATAACAACCGGATATCCGAAGGTTTGCATTTCCGGAATTGCACGGTAATCGACCACCAAATCCGTATAGCCGAAAGTCGTACCGCGCTCTGTCAGCAAGATTTGCCGGTTGCCGCTATCCGCCACTTTTTGCGCAGTAAACCGCATGGCGGCAGGAGACAGGAACTGTCCTTTCTTAATATTCACAATTCTGCCGGTTTTTGCGGCAGCAATTAACAAATCGGTCTGACGGCAAAGAAAAGCAGGAATCTGCAAGATGTCCACATATTCAGCCGCTTTCATAGCGTCGTTCGTTTCATGAATATCGGTCATCACCGGAATCTGAAAGACTTCACTCACTTTTTTTAGAATTTTCAAAGCTTTCTCGTCGCCTATTCCGGTAAAGGAATCGACTCTCGACCGGTTCGCTTTTTTGAAAGAACCTTTAAAAACGTATGGAACAGACCATTTTTCAGTAATCCCGATTATTTTTTCGGCAATGTCCAAAGCCATTCGTTCATTCTCTATAACACAAGGACCAGCAAGCAGAAAGAAAGAATTTTTGTTTGTTAATTGATGATATGATACTTTCATAGATAAACAATTTTTGGACAAAGGTAAATTTTTTTTCATTATTTTTTATTGCTATCCGAATTTATTATACCTTTGTCACGTTCATAAAACGCTAACATAATGCTTGAACAAGAACTTCATTTAGAACGAGGTCTCTTTTTTTTTCTAAACGGAAGCCATTCGTCGTTTGGAGATGATTTTTTTTATATTTGTACGTATCCCTGGACATGGCTGATTTTCTACCTTTGCTTTTTATGGGTTTTTACTTATAAAAAAAATTGGAAAGAAATCGTTTGTGTTCTGCTCGCTGTCGGTTTATTGATTCTGTTCTGCGACCAGATTTCGTCTCATTTTTTCAAGATTGTTTTTCATCGTTTTCGTCCGACCCATCATCCGGATTTTGAACATTTTGTGAAAATTTTTAGCTGGATGGATAAAAAAGGAAATTTGCATGAATACAAGGGCGGCTTGTATGGATTTATTTCCGGACATGCCACCAATACCTTTGGATTAGCTACATTTTTTGCGTTGATTTTCAAAAATAAATTTTTCACTTGGACGATTTTTCTTTATGCAGCTCTGATTTCATATTCACGAATCTATTTAGGAGTACATTTCATATCGGATGTAGTAGTTGGAGCGTTCGTAGGAATAATAATAGCTATATTTATTTATCAATTATACAATTGGGGACGTCGTCGATGGCTTTTGATTGATAGCGGACAGTTGAAAAAGTCGATATATTCCGTCAGGGAAACTTATTTTCTTTGCGGAATTTTTTATCTATATTTATTTGTCATGTTAATATTTAATAGCCAACTCATTACAATTTTGCTACAAAAATGACTATAAAATTATAACATTTATTTACAAAAAATAATTGGTAGATATAATTTTTTTGATTAAGTTAGTAGCCTGTTTTGAATAAAATTTTTTGTAACATATTATTAAACAAATAAAAATCATGAAAACAGTAACGTTTAATGAGCTTCGTCGAATCAAGGACAAATTGCCCGATGGGAGTATCCGCCAAATTGCCGCAGAGTTAGGATTGTCGGAAGACACAGTACGTAACTATTTTGGCGGACTTAACCAAAGTGCGGGAAATAAATGTGGCATTCACATCGAGCCGGGTCCGGATGGAGGAATTGTTATATTAGACGATTCCACGATATTAGACAAAGCATTGATTATAGTTGGAGAAACTAACTACAAGGTAACATCGGTTGCAGCAAACGCTTAATGCGTTTTTTCTACCGTAATTTCAAAAGGGACAGTCCTCAAACCATTATCTGAGGGCGGTCTCTTTTTTGTTAATAATATTTAAATATTTTGCATGAGATACGGACAACATGAAAAATTATGCAAATATTTATTAAAGGCTCTTGCTAAATTCATTTTATTTACATACATTTGCATTTTATTTCTAATAACTTATAAAAAGCTTTACAATGGTGCGTATTAAATTCTTTCATAATAATAGTTGGACAAAATGTCAAAATGATAGTTATTTTTGGTATTTAACTAAAAATAACCCCTGGAAGCTATTCCCTACCTAATAATACAGTCGTTGAACCCGTCGGGTTTACTTATGAGTAGCCGGCTTTTCATCGTGAAGGGTCGGCTATTCTTTTGTTTTTTCGTAAAAAAGGCACTGTTTTTTTAAAACGGCGCACTTATCTCATTTTTTTTTCTCAAGTACTTCGTTTTCACCGCGTAAGTACTTCGTTTTCATGAGACAGTATTTCGTTTTTTTCGCATAAGTACCTTATTTTTTTGCGACTTTTTGCTACCGTTTTTACTTTTGAAATATGACATAATGTAATCAAATTTGTTTTATTTTATTATAATTGGAATACTTTGGTATCTTTTTGACTTTTATAAATTTGACCCAAAAATCAGATATAGATGGATTACTTTTACAAAAACATAGGAATATTTTGGTATAATTTCGTTAACAATGAATTGTTTGGAGTGAATGCCGTTATAGCAAAAGACTATCCGACAGCAACGATAAGCACATTACATAAGTCAGTCTGGGCAAAGGAATATAATAAGAGAAAAGCGGTGAATAAACCGCTTGTAGAGTGGGGCGGCGATTACAAAGACACACCGAGAGGCAGGGTGTTTAAGTCTGGAGAAGGTTTTGAAGTAAAGGTTGGGTCATGGATTAACAAATATCCTCAAGCTAAACAATTGATTATTGAGGAATTTGATTTACAAAATTCTGTTGTGGATTTTGTTGTTGAATCACATTGGGAGTTAGGGCAAGGTTATGAAGGATAAGAATATTCGATATGGTAAAAAATTATAAACAGAAATCGAATTTTTTTGTACTTTTGCGTTGTAAAGTAACCGTAAATTTGTATATATTTACATATAATATATGAATACAGAAGAACAAAACAGTCTGACTTCGCTTGGACGTAAAACCGAATACAAGCAAGAGTATGCTCCGGATGTTTTGGAAACGTTTGTCAACAAGCATCCGGAGAACGATTATTGGGTGCGTTTCCATTGTCCGGAATTTACAAGTCTTTGCCCTATTACAGGGCAGCCGGATTTTGCGACTATTCTTATCGACTACATTCCCGATGTCCGGATGGTTGAGAGCAAAAGTTTGAAGCTCTATCTTTTCAGTTTTCGCAATCACGGCGCTTTCCATGAAGATTGCGTTAATATCATTATGAATGATTTAGTAAAATTAATGAATCCGAAATATATCGAGATTACCGGCATCTTTCAACCGAGAGGAGGAATCAGTATTTATCCTTACTGCAATTACGGGAAGCAGGGAACGGAATATGAGGCGCTGGCTAAAAAACGACTGTTTGAGAGGCACATGCAACCTTAACCGGATTTCAAATTCATTGACTCTTCCTGTAACTCAACACCGCCCAAGTATTTAGCACAACAGCAAAAGCGCCCAGCGCCAGCAACTGATTCGTCAAATGACCGATAGAACTGCCTTTCAGATAAGCCATCCGCATGATTTCGATGAAATACCGCAAAGGGTTGAATAAGGTGAATTTTTGCGCCCAGTCGGGCATACTGGCGATAGGCGTAAATAAT
>Ga0123354_10000733_pt1 | contig 35326 bp, 19 predicted proteins | sample TergutLab28metaG_2_FD_97872 | JGI IMG/M metagenome (GOLD analysis project Ga0123354, IMG submission 97872) | Labiotermes labralis P4 segment gut microbial communities from Petit-Saut dam, French Guiana - Lab288 P4 | ecosystem: Host-associated > Arthropoda: Insects > Digestive system > Gut ... | reverse complement strand
TGCTTGTTTTTTTTTCCCCCTCCCCAAAAATTTTTTCCCCTTTTTTTTGTTTTTTTCCCCCCCCCTTTTTTGCCCATTTTTTTTTTTAAAAAAGGGGGTTTTTTTTTTTTTTTTTTTTTTTGGGGGGGGGGGGGGGGCTTGAGAAGTCTTTTTCCTTCTGGTATGAAACAGTACAACCTAAGGAAATGAAAGTGTTTTATGTGTTCTATAATATTGTTATTTATTACAATTTTACTTCTCACTGGATCTCTTCATTTAAAAGCCATTGTTTTCATTTTCCTTTTTGAAATTTTTAGTTCATATTTGGAGGTAACTGTCTCCAGTTCTTGTATAGAGATTTGTAGTGCATCTTCTGAATCCACCAATATAACTTGGTTGTCCACAAATAAAGTGTCATGTTCTTATTTCTTGAAATTTTTATTCCTTTATCTCTTCTTTCCATTCTGTAATAATATGACATATATGTTAATGTCAGTGAAAGGGGGCAACCATGTCAAGCTTTCTTATTAATTTTTGTTGATTGTGTCAATGTGGTATCTAGTTTTATTTTTATGTTGTTTTCATATAGTTTTTTAATTGCCGTAAGTAAGGGATTAGGATTTTTTCTGGCTTGTGAAATGCTAAGTAGCATTGGTCTTATCTCAATAAAAGCCTTTTCATAGTCCAGAAAAAAGGAAATGTGTTTCTAAACACCTTTAAAGTAAAAGCTAATCAATGCAAGAATGTCCTTTCCTAAAGCCACATTTGATTTCATCGAAAAAAGTTCATGAATGTCTTTAATTTTTTATTTAGTATTTTAGTGTAAATTTTGTAGCAAGAAATTAGTAAGTGTTTCACACAGTGTGTTACACAGAGATCTTAAGCTTAATGATCAGAGAGCCCATTAATCAAACAAAATGCCTGGACTGAATTTATTCTGCTGTAATAAAAAAAAAAAGTCAGTAGCTGAGCTGGAGTCTTTGGTCATCCTAGTAGGAAAGTCAATTATGTGTATATGAAACAAGTTTAAGATTGCCAAAGTTGTTAGTTGTTGAGCAGAACTAAAAACTATGGAAAAAATTTACATTGAAGTCACCACAAATAATAAATTCTAATTTTGGTTTTTGTAAGTATTTTAATATTAAATCAAGTGGTACAGCAAATTCACCAAAATTTCCACAAGGAGATCTGTATATGCATAATAATATAATAAGGTGATTACTATTTTGATTTGGACAGCACAAACATCAGTTACTTTTTTAATACAATATTGTGATAGGTCAATCATACTGCAGTCTAGTTTTGACTTAATGTACATATATACATCTCCACCAGAGTAAGAGTTATGTGTTAACCTAGAAGCTACATAATAGTTATTAGGTTGAATCATTAAAAGATTATGATCTATGAAATAATGCTCTGATAAACATATAAAAAGAGGTTTTAGATCACAGCTGTCTAATATGCAAATTAATCATCCACTTTATGCTTAATGGTATGATTTACCATACATATCATTCCTACTTATTACTGCAACTCTCTTTTATTTGTTTGATGTTCTAAAAACTGTTATGTCAGGATACGATGTGACCATTTGGTTATTATCACTTCCCTTGTTTGTGTTTTCTAATATTTGGGTAGTCATTCCCTCTTTTAAATCCTTTTTCCACTCCAAACTGATAGGGATTTCTGCTTCTCTTCCCCCCCTTCGGTAATATATAGTTTTGAGACACTACTTTTTTAGAAAGAATTTATTTCCTTTACCCATTTAGATGTAGTCTGCAAAGAGTAAAACATTCCCTGTTAGTGTCAATTTCCAAAGCTGCGGTGTGTTTGAAAGTTTTACGTATTTCATTCATTTTCTAATCTAATGTTTATTGCTTACACAAGAGAACTCCATCAAATCATGTGGATGGGGAACACTTAGTAAAATGATATTAGTGTGACTACTGTCTTTGACAAAGTCTGTGATATATTTTAAGACCATCTAGGTGTTACCCACAACATTGGCAACATCACAAAAAAAATTGCATCACTTTTCATTAAATTCACTATGTCTTGCCTTGCAGAATGCACCCCAACATGTCAACACCAGTTCCTAAAATAAATCAAGGTAAAGTACGACTCAACGATCTTCCCTACAAGATCTTTGACACTCTTTTGAAAGCCCAGCAACCATAAACCCCCACCCAACCCCGGTCCTGAGACAGCCACATGTATCCATCACCCCAACACAGACCACTACCGAAGTCAACGCATATACCACCATGTAACGTCCACACAACAGAAGCCAGTCTGCACACGCTAAAACCTAACAAAAACCATATAAAGACAAGAGTGCAACGACAGCATAGAGTTTAACAGTGATCTCCATATAACAACAAAAAGTCTGTGCCAGTTAATCAGTGATTCCCACATACAACACATAACTGTGTTAGTGCCGAAGCTGAACCCATCACCACAGCGACAGACAGGACACCGACTCTACAGAGATCTCCGGGTACAATACACGAACGTGCCAGTGCAACATGAAGTGTCCAACACCAAAGCAAAACTAGAACCAGCTACAAGACATTTATCTCCAATGCCACACATAAGTACTGCTCAGTGCACCCAGATAGAGATCTAAACACACCTTATGGTCCCCATTACATATAGTTTTATCTCTCTCACAGATGTGACGCATTCAGACCAGCTATTTGCCATCCGGACCCCCCCTCCGCCAACACCAACAATGACAGAGCCCAAGGGAGATGACCCCCACCTAGGATACCGCTGTACCTGCTCGTACACAGTTTATATTTCATATATAATTTCCGGCCAGATGGTGAGATCTCAACATCCGCCACAATATATTTGGTCTCATAGAAATTTGCAACCTGATAATGGCCAAGTAGGCTGAAACATGTCATTCATTAACATCTAATAAAACTAGTTGTGTTTCGACGTACTTTACCTTGATTTATTTCATTTTACTAACACAATGGGGTTGCCTCAACTACAGATTGTAAGTACCAGTTCCTGGTTTAACCAGACTGTGAAGTTTATTATTTACATTAGTTTTTTCGCTCTCATTGTACCTCCTCTGGAATGACTAACATATCACATATCATTTATTTCCCTTCTGTAAATCCAAACAGGATCACATAATCCATATGGATATGGAAATCGTTATATTTGTTGGGATTAAGGGGTGACACCAACACAAGTGTGTACAACAATCACATGGTTATTTAGTATAATAAATATAATAAAATAGGACAATACAAATTGTTTAATGTAATAATATATATTAAGGATACAAATAAAAATTAAAAGTAAAAATAAAAATAAAAATAGTGGGGTAAGTTAGAAACAATTAGAGGTACTCTTTAAGTAGGAAATTTTCCTTTGTTACAGATAGTGGTTGGAAATGTACTAACATATTTGTAATACATACTTGTAAGTAAAGAGGAGGAACATGTGTCCGAAAGCCCTCGTGTCAATTCAGATCATGTGTCATAATTTAACTTCGGAGTTCAAAATATTCATCCAGGGAATAAAGGAATTTTAATGTAAGTATTTTTGTACCAATGCTTTAAATTTTTTTGTATTATCAGACTCTGCTTTTATGTAAAAGGGAAGCATGTTAAACACCTTAACACCCATATGGTGTACTCCCTTCTGGTATTTTGTCACATTTACAGAGGGTTGGTGTAAGTTTTCATGCTGTCTAGTGTTAATTTGATGTATTTCAAAATTTACCTGGAATTGGTTCTTGTTTCTTATCATGAACAATAGAAGGGAAAGAATATATTGAGAAGGGAGGGGTAAGATTTCCAAGTTAAGAAACAATTTTTTGCATGAGTCCGTACTTCTGCAGCCCATCATAATTCTGATAATCTTCTTTTGTAACCTGAAAATCCTAACACTGTCTGGGGAGTTCCCCCAGAATATTAAACCATACGTCATTATAGGGTGAAAGTAGGAATAGTAAATCACTTTCAAAGTATTTGTTACAAATGGTTTAACTAACCTCAACATAACAAGCTGAGCTTAAATTATTCTTAATACTTTCAATGTGTGTTTTCCAGGAAAGATTATTGATATATAGTCCTAGAAATTTTGTTCCATTTGCTATACTTATATGTTCATCTTCATATTTAATTTCTGTACCTGAGGTGCATTTACTTGCATTATTAAATTGAATAAAATGGGTTTTGTCAAAATTCAAAAATAGCAAATTTGATTTGAACCACTTATTTAGTTGTGCAAACCTATATTAAGATTGCTCTGTTACTGGTTACTGTTGGGGCTTGTTATTAAGATACTGGTATCATCAGCAAATAAGATGGGAAGGGCTTTATGTTTAACAGCCTTAGGTAAGTCATTAGTGTATAATAGGAATAGCAAAGGGCCTAAAATTGAGCCCTTGCAGCACCCCACATTTTATTTTGGTCCATTTTGAAACTGTTTGAGTTAAAAAGTGAGTTAGTAATGAGAACTCTTTAACGTCTATTCTGAAGATAAGATTTAAGTAAATATTTAGCCTTGCCGCTTATTCCATAATAGGATAGTTTTGACAGTAAAATATGATTAACTGAGTCAAAAGCTTTCTGTAAATCACAAAAAATGCTACCTGCCAATGTTTTATAAGGATTTTAATATTTCATTTGTAAACTTAAAAATGGCATCTTCAGTTGCTGTGCCTTTTCTAAAGCCAAACTAGTTTCCGACTAGTAAGTTATTAGTATTTAAGTGTTCAGTTACTCTAATATATAATGCTTTTTCAAAAACCTTCGAGAAGGAAGTCAATAGAGATATGGGCCTGTATTTAGTTGGGTTCATTTTGTTTCCTTTCTTGTATATTGGTTTTACAATTGAAAACTTCCTGTGGTCAGGAAAGATTCCTGACAAGATGGACTTGTTACAGATGTGAGTTAGTGGTGAGCATATGTCAGTAGCACTAACTTCTAAAAGTTTGTCAGAAATTTCATCAAAACCATGTGAGTTTTTTGTTTTTAATGCTTTAATTACAGAACTAATTTCCTTAGTTGAAAATGTCTTAATAAACAAAGGTGTGGTTGGATGAGCATAATTTTGTTCTAAATAATATTGGGTTGTAAAAACCTTTGCATTATTATTTTTATAATTTACTTTATTCATATTTAAATTGTCAACTATGGACGAGAAATAGTCATTGAAGGCATCAGCTATATTGTATGGGTCTTTTAAGTGTTTACTGTCTATCATTAATTCTTGTATGTCGATGTGGGAATAATGATTATTAGTTAGCTTCTTAATGATTTCCCAAGTTGCTTTATGTTTCTTGTTTGATTTTTTTATTTTTGTGTCATAATATAATTTTTTTGCCTCCTTAAGTACTTTGAGTAATATTTTACAGTATACTTGGTAGTGTCTTTTTAATTTCTCATCATTGCTATTTCTGCTTATAAGATACAATTCTCTTGTGTCTACATGATGTTTTAATGCCCAATGTCATCCAATTATTGTCACTGTTATTATGGTTAGTTACTTTTTTTAGGGGGAAGCTGGAATAGAAGATCCTCAAGTAGGTATATAGAAAGGAATTAAACCTAGCATTTACATCTTCACTGTTAAAGATGGAATCCCACGATTCGCAGCTTAGTTTATCAATAAAATCAGAAATTGTGTACTTATTAATTTTTCTAACAGTTTTTGACCCTTGAGTTGGTACGTAGGAATAGTGTGCTAATAGTTGATAGTTGGGCGTCATGGTCACACACTCCGTTTATAATGGGAGTTATTGTGTAACCTTCAAATTGAGATACATAAATAAAAATGTTATCTATTGCAGTAGCAGAGGTATTTTGTATTCTCGTCGAGAAATTAATAATGCTGGTCAAGTTATAGGACAGTAATAAATTGTCCAGTTGGCTTTTGTTTCCACTCTCATTAAGTTAGTTAATGTTTATGTCCCCATAGATAATGAAGTGTAGCCGAGGTTTATATAGGGATCGTAGAATTGTGTTGAGCTGGAGTAAAAAAGAGCTAAATTTACCAGAAGGGCCTCTGTAGAGTGTTAATATACATATATTCTGGGTGCCAAATGAGAGCTTTAAAGCACATATTTCTATATATTGATCTTTACAATGTTGCGCAATATCGATACTGGTAAAACCTAGACTATTATGGACAAAAATAGGAACACCACCTTTTACACATTGCTGTCTGCAGTAGTGATCTCTTATCAGAATTGTTGCTGTTTGTGAATATTGATGATTATAGTAGCATGCCTATTGTTTCCTTTTAGATCTCAGAAGAGTTACAGTTGTGGAACTTTGAGATGAGTGAGAAACTTCTTGCCTTGTCGGGCTGTGTTATGCCACAGGAAATGATCATTCTGGGCTCCCAGTGCAAAATTGATGCTGGCAACACAGGCATTTGAACCAAAGAAATGAGCTGTGAGTAATTTTGCATGATTTTAATGAGTTATTCATATGCAGTTAAAATTTTTATGTGCCTCTTACAAAAGAACTTTCAAAGCCACCTGTTAGCACTTCTGTGCCTGTTTGTCTGTCTGTCGTCTGTCTACATGTAGATTCAATTTTGTGATGTATCCTTGATTGTGGTCTAATTCAGATCATTTTAAGATTCTGATTATGTATGAGGCCAGTTTTGTGTGTGTGTGAGTGTATTTTAAGACATGATGAACTGTGCTATATGCTACATATATGTGTATTGTTGTGTTTATGATTCATTGACATTAAATCAGTCGGAGTAGAACTTCCACATATTTCATTTTCCATCCTTTGTCAGAGTTTTATGAAACTGAATGTTCAGCATTTACATTCGGGTATGTGTGAGTGTTATTCACTATTCTTCACATTCAAAGCATATTTCCTAAGTACTTCATTGCACTGATATACCTTTGGAGTCCTTTTACAGATCTTCTTTACGTCTATGGCACAACAAATTGTAGGTTTTATATAATTTATACATCACATAATCTTTATACTCTTAGTCTTCTTATTGGTTTTAAGTGAAGAACTTAGCTTTGACTCTCTGCTTACTTTCCTACCACATTGCAGCCAGTTTAATGTTTGTAATTATACTTTCATATCCGAGTGCTGCAGATTGCTCATTTTAGTGATGCATTCCTAAATCTGAAGAATAATATAATCAAGAAATGTGACGAGTTTTTTGGTGAATATATGATGGCAAAAGAGACCATAAACATGGATTTTAAGCATTCCTTTAATGAGAGTGCTCTGAGTCTTACAGTTGAGGATTTAGTCCATAGGTTTAGGAAGAGCATGGTGAGGTATGTTGTAGCCATAATTTTTCTGTCTTACTGTGGTTAACAAGGAAGCTTTTGCTGAAAGTCAGACTTGGATTTGTATTATCTGTGTATCAGAAAACTGTTTATAACCGACATGCAATCATGTTATAGTTCATCCAATGCTAATATCACAAGAAATGGATTCTTGGGTAGTGATTGTGCCAAGACAGCTAAGACATGGTGTCACACAACTTGTGTCATTGTTGCGCAGAGTTGCATACGGTATGGAGTTGTGTCTGGCAGCTCCAGCTTACCAGGAACTGCCTGACAACCATATATCAAGTTATGTGGAAGGCATTGCAAAGGCATTGCTGACATGCAACCCCAGACTTATTCTAGCTGTTCTTCCAAACAGCGAGATCTGTACAGGTGTGTTTAGAAAGACTGATTGATTTAAACTAACTGAGACAGTGAGTTTTGGGAAATAAATATGAGTTGTGTAGTGACAGTGCCATCAAGAAGATGTGTTGTATGGAGTACCCAGTTCCCACACAGCTGATTCTTCACAAAAGTCTAATCATTGAAAACGTCAGGTCTATTGCAACAAAAGTTGGTATTCAAATCAACTGCAAGGTTGGAGGAGCACCCTGGACAATTGACATTCCAGTACAGATGAGTTTATACTTCAGAAAGATAACATAGTCACATCTGTCTTCATGTGATTATATTAACCATACTTCTGTACCTCGTGTTGTATGGTGGTTGTCATTGCTGTGGTCTATGATTGTTGTGGGCTGTGTTTACTGGGCATTGGTAGGAATCAGTATTCAAGATACAAATACCTGCATGGACAAATGCTAGTGAAGGTACAGCTGATGGCTAATGTATGGACCCACTGCATGTATGAGACATTTTCAGTGTTTGAGCATACTATACTTCAAAATAACAAATTTTAACTTTGGCAGTGGTGAGGCATGAGGAAGACATAAAAAGATCTGCACTGAATTTATCCAGTCTCAGATGTAATTACAGTCTGTCTTACCTTCTGCAAATACATACGTTCTGGAATTGATGTGTGTGTGTGTGTGTGTGGGGGGGGAGTGCAAGGTCTGTCATTTTTAAATGCATGTATTCATATTTTCTTATCATGTTATCAAATTGGCATTATATTATGGAACATGTGGAAGTAGTCAAGATGTTATAAAATATTTTCCAAGTGAACTCTTTAAGAAAAACTTGTTATACTTTCTAGCCAAAAATATGGTACTGTATTTTATACCTACCCATTGATCTCTTTAAACTACATTCCTGCATCAACCATCTATGTGCCATGGATTTGATCCGGGTGGTTTTAATTGTCATCATCATCGTTATTGTCATCATATCATCATTTTTATCATCATTATCAGCAGCAGCACCACTACCACTACCCCCACCACCACCACCACCATCATCATCATCATCATGATCCTAAACATAATCAAGGCTTAGAGGTCTTGTCCAATGGCTTTACAAGCTGAAAGCATGTGGTTAAGTTGTGCATTAATGATTTTACATGGTTATGATACAAAAATTAAGTTCAATTTGAGAATAAGTGATGCCTGTGTGGATGCTTAGAGCAGGCATATTTTCACTTATGTTCATTTCTAATTTAGTGACTCCACTTGTTCATTATATGTATTACAGTGCAGTGCCTACTGTATGTCCCATAGGGTTTGATAGTGGTGGGGTTTGATATATACCATGATCCTTTACGATGGTTAAGATCAGTTGCAGGATTAGTGGCCTCTTTGGACAAACACATGAGTTGGTATTTCTTGGCAGTAGGCCATCACAGCACAGGCAAGGAACTTAGCAACAGTATATCCCTTAACACATGCAGTGAGTACAGAACTCCAAGAAGGAATTTATGAACATGACTGCTTGCATGCCCTTAGTTTTGTATGTGAAGTGGCTGTTCCATTTGATGTATACAAGTTTAGACACAATACCTTTGCTGTGAAGAATGTGTATTGAATGACATGATGCTGGTAAGGGTGAGAAGTATTAATATGACTGCAATTTGTACCCAATCTCCTGTTTAAGTGACATTGCTATTAAGTACCAAGAATGCATGGAATTTTAGAGTACCATGCTGTCTGCACACTTTGTATATGGTGCATTGGCATGGGAATAACTTAACCTAGAATTTTCCCTTACTACTGCTAACTATATTAAAGTAGCATGGCATCACTTGTAGTTACAAAATTTTGATTATTAGAATTGCTGTATTTCATAGCCATATAAAAGTATTAGTTTATCTTAAGTATTGTTCCAGTATATATGTTGTGGTTGCTGCAGGAATCACTGTTGCTACAGTTGCCTATTTAATGAGGAGAATAAGCTTATGGTGTTATCATGTCTGTATGTCCATCACTTCTGTATGTTTTCTAATAATTTTTGAACCATTGTAATCCATTAGCAGGAATGTTGAAGTACATATTTTGCTAAATGAGCCTACCCTGCTTTTCTACTCTTTGCTTTCTTGCAGCTGATGATACCAACTTGAAAGCTGTGCAAATGCCTGAGGTGTAAGTGATGTTAATGCTGTTGCCATTGTAGAAATGTAATATCTGGAATATGCAAGTTTTGTGAAGTATTTTTTTTATGGAATGTAAACAACAGACATGATAGCCATACAAAAAATCTGTATCTAGCTTGTGGTTTGGTAGTGATAATTGGTGAACATTTGCTACTAGCCATGTTATATTTTGCATGAAGACGACAATGTATGTACTTGACAAACTATGAATGAAATTATTTTATATATGGTGAGAGGTATGGTAGTGGTAACAGCATGAAATTTCAATATTACATCTGGCATATTTGTTGCAGTCTGTCGTAGTGGAAATTGTTCACAGAACTGGATCACTGAATAGTACAGTTACTAATTAGTAGTAGCTGATAACCTGATCATGTAAACTGGACCATTCCAAAGGAAGTATACATTGTAAGTTCTTCCTGGAACTGTTTGTTATTCTTTGACGGTACACAAAATTTTTCAAATAATATATTTTTATATGGTATCCAAGAAAGAGCATATATAGTCATGTTTTAATATTCTTGTCTACTTCTTTTTTAAAATCTACTCTGACACACTGGCATTGTTTGCAGCAATAGTATTATTGCCCTCTGAAAAATTGACTGAAAGCAGTTCACATTTCCAACACCAGGTTTTCTTCTAGGATCATCATCGACTATTGAAAGAATGGAGAAACCAGTTTTGACAATGTACTGCTTATTGCTCACAGTTATCACTGTGTTTTTATATTTTTTTATTTCATGCCACAGTGACTGTTACTTGCAGTTTTTCTCAGGTGGTTTCTTTGCAGAGTCTTACAAATTTAGCCAATTCTGCTTTCTTGCACTTTCCTTTGTATTTCTGTTCATCTTTCATTTGATATTACTTATCCTTGGCAGTTTAAAGTGCATTGTTCAGTAGCGTAAAATAATCACTATGTAACTTTTGTAAGTACTAGAACAAAAACCAAAGCCTTTTATTGCATTAGAATCAACACATAAATGTTTCAGCCTGTGCAAGATCACCATTAGTGTTGCTGCCAGTGCATTTATTAGTTTCATATCAGTGTCAGTATGAATATGTCTGTCGTGTACATTAAAACTATTGAAAAATAATCTGATTCAAAATTAGCATTGGCACTTTTAGTGTCACCAGCCACATGTTGTTAAGCTGCTCTCATCTGTATCTGTACTTGTTTAATAGTCAAAGTTCCAGTGCAATGGTATAACCAGCTAAAGAAGGCCTAGTTCAAGTGGAGTGCTGATGCAAACAATATGGAAGTGTATTACTGCATGTGTGTCAAAGGTTTGATGTAGCATGGAACTAGAACTTCTAAACTCAGCAGTGTTTACCAGTTAAGTCTGTGATTTGAAGGACTGTAGTTCTAAAATGAGTTGCTACAGAAATCTGTCACTTAATTTTAAGCTCATGGTTCCGTGCATCATAATTCAATGTTAATGAAATCCAACTAGATGCAACAGTATGCAGATATTTATTTACTGCAAAGTCACTCTACGTTTCAGGTGTCACAGCACCGATCATCAGGAGTACTAAAAACTGTAACCGCAGCCTCCGGTACAGGTCATAATATCAGTACAGCTACTTCCCTCCAACATGATCAGGCCACGTTGGAGGGAAGTAGCTGTACCGATATTATGACCTCTACCGGAGGCTGCGGTTACAGTTTTAGTACTCCTGATGATGGTTGCTGTGACACCCGAAACATGTAGAGTGACTTTGCAGTAAATAAATATCTGCATACTGTTGCATCTAGTTGGATTTTTATTAACATCTGTCACTTAATGTTCCAAGCTAATTTTACCTGTCATCAAATTACTACAACAAAGACAGGGATACATTATTAGCTACTGTGTTTTTCATCTTGAAGTGTAAGGGCTTAAAATTGTGAATGGGTTATCTAAGCAAGCTGGTAGATCCAACTCAGATAATGGACTGTGATAGACCAATAACAGCAGTGTGTGGAAATGCAGTGGGGGGGTTACAGGGGAGTTAGGCTTCCCATTGATGGAGGCACATGCTAGCAGCAGTCCATGGCAGTAATATAATATAGACATCACTCCATAGAATTTAACTATTAAATCATATTATATAGTTGTATGTAGCCTACTGTGTGTGTGTTTTTACATATTAAGGTACTATGTGTGCACAGACCCTTCACTCTTATCCTCATTATTTACACCCAGAGACAGTTTTGAGGTCAGAAGAGGGCTGGTGTCTTTTGAACAGTGCTTTTATGTTCAATGTATGTTTTATTTGGTGGCAGCAGTAAGCTAGCTAAGAGTTAGTTTTGCAAGCTAATAATTGGCTGCATGACCCCATGTCATTGATAGGGGGTTGAAAGTGCAGTGGACACAGTATCTGTGTTCAGAGGCATATGGGCAGCCCTGTAACATACCTAGTATTGCCTGTGGTTGAGATAAGACTGTACAGTGTTACAGCAGTGATATCAGCTAATAGAAGCATTGATAGCAAGAATGATGTGACCATGAAAGTGGAAACGTCTGTTACAAAAAATGTTGTGTTAACAGATGTGCAATAAAAGTTGGTTGGTTCTAGAAACAGTGTTTATTAAGACTCAGTTCTTCTAGAATGCGTCTCTGTAACACTGGGTCAGTGAAATTACCGAAGATCTTCTTTCTTTTATCTTCATAGTTGCACCATGAATGTTGATAGTATTAAGTCCTTTATTTGTCCAACTAATGCACACAAATTATTATACAATTGTTAAACAGTTAAAATCATTTAAGATTATAATAGTTGCTCCAACATGTTTCAGTTTACATAAACCATCATCAGGGACCTCTCAGCTTGTGCTTCGCTAAAGTTACAATGTTGACTTCGGTTACATATCGTTATTTGAAGTTATCGGTATTGTGGCTGCATATGCGGCCACATTACCGGTAACTTAAAATTACGATATGTGTGTTGCATGTTATTATGTCAGTGGTCTCAACTCGACATTTCTTACTTTCCAGATGGTTCCATTGTACAAATATTTTCTGCAGATTTTCTTACTAGTTTCATGGACTCCTTTTTAAAGAATTTCAAAGTAATTTTTTGCATATACTTTAGACCTTGCTTCTCTGCTGCTTGAATTTCTCTATAATTTCCATTCTCATTTCTCATATTTTGATGCACTGGTGTTTGTGACACAGGTACTGCATGTCGGATGCTTACAAACAGTGTCCACTTCTGCTTCTTGTTTTATGTAACATTGTCAATATGTAATGTTGAAAGTATGATAAGTGGTGATTGATTAATTGGAAAGGTTTTTGAAGGAGGTTCTCATGTAACTGTGTCAGTATTAGTCTGAAGAGATTGAGAAGAACCACAAAAAACGTTGGTCAGAGTAACAAGTGTTCCAGTTGAGATGTAAATCACATGTTTCCCATATGCAAGTCCAGAAATTTACCACTATGCCAACCTTCTTGGTCCTCTTCTGCTGTTGAAGTGATGTGGACTCTCAGGAAGAGCCTGAAGTGAATGTCCATTAACACATTGCCGTTGGGCTGGTCTTTAATTAAATACCCCCTGGTGACCGGACATTTTAAATGCTTTTAATGTTCATTCCCATAATATTTTGCAGGCTTATCATTCTAAAGTAAGGTTCAAGAGTGGTCTGTCTGCTTGTAACTTGAGGTGCAAACATCCTGCATGTAGCTGACGATGACCTTGAAGTGATCAGTGTGTCAGACCAGCTCAAAAACGTGCGTGTTGGACGTTGTGTAAGAAAACGCAGAAATGCGGGGCCCATTAACAACGCATGGGTGAGCAATCACGCATATCTGCGTGAGCCGACGGCAATGTGTCAACGTTACTGTGACATACATAATGTTCCAGCACTTTGTTCTTGAAACTACTTCCACTTTTGATGGAATGTATACAAGTTGTGTGTGTGTGTGTGTGTGTGTGTGTGTGTGTATGTATGTGTGTGTGTATGTGTATTTTTTTTTGTATATACATTTATTTACCAGCATGCTCCATTACTGTTGAGTAATACTACATGCATTGTTCTCAATTTTACATACTATGATCTATCTTGTCTATAAACATTTTAGAACATCTACTGACTACTTTTGCTCTGTTCTTCATTCCAGCTTATATTGTCTATGTATTCTTTGAATTTTTTATGGTACTTTACTCCTATTTTATTACAGCTCATTGGCCAATTTTCTGTCCTTGTCACTACTGCTTTTAGTTTTTCCCTTTCCTTCTCTAGGAGAGGGCAGTCAAATATAATGTGTTGCACCGTTTGCAGACCTTTTCTGCAAGGACACGTTGGGTCGTCTATTATTTTGTACTTGTGTAAGTAAGCTTTATGTTACCATGTCTTGTTACTATGGCTGTAAAGTTTGGTGTTGCGTTTAGTCTCAATTTTAGCCTATCCTCTATTTTGGGAAAGAATGCTTTTGTTATTGCACCTTTTGTTGTTTCTGTCCATTCTCTTTGCCACCACTTAACACTTTGTTCTTTTGTTCACTCATCACTACACTCTTTGGTATTTTTATGTAACACTCCTCGATGTTCTTGTTTCTTGCTGCTTCTTTCACCTGTTGATCCGCCATTTCGTTTCCTTGATGTCCTGCATGTGTCTTTATCCATCTGAATTCCAACCTCCACTTGTGTTGTTCCATTTCTTGGACTTTAGTTCTAATTTGCTTTATGAGGTTTGTATGTTTTTTCTTGTTTTGTAGTAGTTGAAGTGTAATTTTTGCTATCTGTGTGTACCAGTACTATTTTTTCATCTGATTCCATATTTTGTATATATTCTAGTGCTTTTAGGATGGCCATTTGTTCCGCTTGATTGTTAGTGCATAGCTCATTTAGTCTGTATTGCATTGTTTTTATGATGTGATTATTGAGGAAAATTACTACTCCAGCTCCTACTCCTAAGTCACTCTTGCTACCATCTGTATAAGCTTGAATAGGATGTAAGCTTTCTTCTTCCCCTTCTATTGTTTTGATGTGTGACACCAGATGAGTCCAATTTTCCAGTTCCATGTCTCTGTCAATCTCTGTTCCTATGCCTTGTGTAATCTCATACATTCTTCCTATTTCGTCTATTTTTATGTAGATTGACGTTATGCCATTTATTACGCACAATGCTTCATTCGACACTGTGCAGTAGGCTCTGACAATTCTGAGGTTTATATGTGTTTGTATCCTGTTTATTTTAGCTTTATAGCAGGACCTATTTAGCATATTTTTCCAGACTGGGGCTCCATATAACATCAGGGGCAAGATTCCTTCTGTGTATGTGTATGTGTGTGTGTGTGTGGGTGTTGTTGTTGTGTGTTGTGTGGTGTGTTGTTGTGTTGTGTTGTGTGTTGTTTTGTGTGTGTGTGTGTGTGTGTTGTGTTGTGTGTTTGTTGTGTTGTGTGTGTGTGTGTTGTGTTGTGTTGTGTTGTGCATTGTGTTTGTATTTGTTGTGTGGTGTGTTGTATGGTATTGTGTGTGTGTGTGTGTGTGTGTCTATGTGCGCGTGTTGTGTGTGTGTTTTTTGGTAAAGAACATTTCACTCTTGCATTATAATTGTATGAGTGAATTGATTTAAACATGAATTTTTTAAACAAGTGGCTCTTTTAAAATGGGACAAAATTTCATATCAGAGTAAGCTGAACTCCTACAACACCACTGTTTCCAGTACTGAAAAATCCCCATGTAGTGTATGAACTTGCAATGGCAACTCCCAGGCAGGAGCTCTGCCTCTGGGTCATTAGAAGTCTGTGCATTCCTGAATGACACATTTAACAACTGGCATGTTGCTTGGCCCCCATATTCATTGGACTTAATGCCACATGATTTCTATGCCAGGTTGGTGAAAACGTTGTTTATTCAACATCCCATTAACATTCAGACTTTAAGGCCAAGACTGGCATGGCGTTCTAGCAAATTACCCCAGAGCTGCTTGATGAAACGTGAGGCAAATGGCATTCCAATGTGAACTCCTGAGTGTGCTATGGGACTGATTTTGCAGAATAAAGCTCCTGTTTATGCTGCCTCTGTATGCCAAATATTAAGCAATAAATTTAAGAGTTTATATTTCATCAACATTTTGCAGTGCATTTTGAACTTATACCTACTGAATTATTTATTACAATACAACCAACAAAGTGCACAATGTACTGTAAAATACAATAAAACAGTATTAATATTTGTCCCTACATGTTTTGGCCATACCTGACAATGGTTAGGAGAGCAATCCTTACATCTTAAGCATTCTGTACCATCCAGGATGTATTGATTTTTCCCTGGGGATGACCAGGATTGGCAAAAACATGCTGGAACCCATACTGACAGAGTTATATTGTATTTTGTATGTTGTTTGTCTTATGTTGGTTTTATTGGGATAAATATTTCACATCATTTTACTTTTATCCATATCCAAACAGCTTAGTCTGTATAATGCTTTTATTTATATACAAATCAAACTTTTGTGTTACAAGATACCTTCTCTGTTTGAGTCTGAATTTATTTGTTTGTTTTGTTTGTTTGATACTGTTAATGAAGAAATACTTTCACCATCTCAACAGCTGTAAGTATGAACTTGTAGCTTTGTAACAATGGAGTTAGTATCTTAAATTTGGGCAGCACATGTTTCTGTATATTGATCCATTATTGAGGTTAATTGGCTAGTGAAAGTTCTTGGTTAGACTGTTTGTTCTTGTACTTACATGCAGATGACAATCCTCTGTGCATTTATAGGCATTTGTGTCATTATTTCTGTGGTACTGCAGGGAACAGTGCGAGTGCCTGCTCCTTGTCAGTATGCCCACAGGTTGGCATATCTAGTGGGTCAGGCCATTCATAAGGATCCAAGCACAAAATTGGATAAGCTGCTTTACTTACTATAGTGTGCAGGACAAGGGTCTTCATTCAATGCCAGTGCCTGTGATTGATGTTTGTGAAGGCTTGCTGTAACTAATCATATTTAAACTGAAATTATATGTGTAAGTAGGGAATTTTAACTACAAAGTGCATCGTGCCACCACTCTGTTTCTTCTTTCAATTGCATTCAGTTAATTAGTTGTTAGTTAATCACATAAAGTAGTTTGGAGCCTCTGATCACTGAGTCCTCCCACCTCCCTTTTCTTTGGCCCACATTTCTGTGTAAATGTCCAGTAGATTTCTTAAGGTGTTGATTTGTATTTATGTATCAGCTGTAGGATCCGGCACTTCTAACTTGTTGTAACAGTGAGTTTTTTCAGTTTTCCATAAATATTTTGTTGTAACCAATTCTGTAGATTTTTTCAGTAATATTTTTTACTGTTAATAATATTCATATCTGTTTCATTCAGAACGTTTCTTTTTGTAAGTTACCTCTGTTTCTGGGAAGGAAATTCACAGGCTTCCATCTTTAAATTCATGTTGGTGAATTCTTAAAAATTCTTTATTAATACCAAAAGAGGAAGTTCAAAACTGTCACAGGGTCAATATCTGCTCTCCCAGAGCAGGTAGATGCTCTTTTTAGGGAAAATATTCAAAAATTAATTGTTAAACCCTTCCATGATGAAACTTATTTTTTGAAAAACTATTACAACTTTTCTTCTACCAGGTATTGGGAGGGGTCCTTATAATACATTTTAAGAGTTGCAGGTTGTGACATCCAGCCTTGTCAGGTTGTTGTAGGATGTAAGTTGGCTATCAAGATAATCAAGTCATAGGGACAACAGCGGCTCTTACAGTGTAAAGGGAACAGTTCAGTGTATCATCATTCATTAGTATTCAGCCCTAGAGGCCAGTCCGGCAGGAACTGGAGCCTGGTTATGGAACCGATGTGGCTCTTGGCACACTGCATCCTAGGCAAATTCTTGGGGATAGTTTGCCATTGCTTTTCCCCGCCTTTTAGATGTTCCCACTTTCGCCATGATCCTGGTAGCAAAAGGTGGAACTGCTGGCGAGAAAGATGTCTGGTAAATTTAGGGATCTTTTACAAGCCCCAAATCTACGACATGGGACCGACGGCTTTACTTCCCCTCTGAAGGAAGGCGTGCCGAGGATTTTTTTTGCCCTAAAAATCCGACGGCTTCGGCCAGGTTTGAACCCGCGAACTTGGGTACCAAAGGCCAGCACACTACCTCTAGACCACCGAAGCCGATAGTTCAGTGTGTATGTAATAAAAAATGAAGTCCCTTGCAAGTGGTATATGCATCTTGGAAGGCTACAAATTTATTTATACAAATGGGAGCGGCAACTAATAGCAAGACAATTCAGTGGAGAAACTAACAGCCTGTTTGGTATTGTCTTGGTATTGACTTATCACAGTGAAGGTAATGTTCCCAGACACTATGCTTTTAGTAAGATTTCCAGGGCAGCCAAAGAGGTTGTGCCTATAAAAGATGAATAAGTAGGTGGGAAACATTTGCAATTTAATATCTGTCAGTTAATAAACCCTAAAATAAATCTGAAACATGACATTGAAGTGGAAGTTTAATTTTTACTAAGTAATTAATTACTCAAGAACATGAAACACTAAATGCATAGATCCTTGATATTTTATAAGGTGTAATACTATGGTCCAAAGTACCTATTATGAGTAAAGGAGTCTGTTGAAGATGACAATCCAGGATCTTGTTGCCAGACTACAGGCTCGGTAAGATAAATATTTATATAGTTGTATGTTTAAAGATGTATCTGAAGGCACATACCAAACATTAAGTAAAATGTTGTTTGAAATATATGTACTATTTATAAAATGCTTTGTTTGTGGCATTTTTAGTAGTATAACTAAATTAGTTGGTTTTGTAATATAAAACCTATATAGCTTATTCAACTGTGTAACATAAGTTAGGCCCTTGATAATGGTCCTAGGATCAAAATATATTAGACCATAATATATATAATAGCTCCATGAATGTTATGATTGAGTGGCTATTCTGTAAGTAAATTGCATGATATTTTACAGCGCACGTATATAATGCACTGTTTGCAACTTCTTCTTGTGTGAGACTGGCCTAAAGGTACACACCTAAAGGGAAGTAAGAACAAGGCAGCACATTTGCTGAAACTTCTAGAATATATTATAATTACATCATCTATATTACTGTACAACATACACAGAGTACAATGCTCACCTAGTCTGTATGCTTGTACACAGTCAACAACACTGTATTACAGCACAGAAAGAGAATGTTTAAAACAGCGTGTATATTTTTTTAAAATACAGAGACAATAATCTTAGACACTAACATTGCTGATATGTCTGTTGTACATCACATTCTCGAACGGTTGATATGTTTGATTTTTCAGATATCCTTTCCCCTCCCCCCCCCCCTTGTATTAAAACAATGCATTGTCAGTGATATGTTTAGCTTCAGATATCTAAGTTCCATTTTGTGGTTGAGAGAGGCTGCTGCAATGATGTTGGGTGTTGCTACCTCCCTCTCATCCACCTGTTGCCTCACTCTGACAGAATTAGAGTAGAAGAAAGTTCCTCTCTTCAATACACAGGCAAACACTGAATCACAACACGCACAATCTACATTTAGGAACATCAAGTATTGTTACAGGGTTCGAAATGCTTTGCCTCAGCCAGTAACAGTTTTTTTTTAAGTGGTGATATTTGATTCCTACGTAAGATTGTATAGTATTTAGCCTGAACTCCTAGTAGTTTATGCTTATATGTGGTACACAAGCTAGAGGTATGTCAGGTTTAGGTAGTGCTGGGTGAAGGCCAGATGGACAGAGCTTGTGTCTTACATAAAATATGAATGTTTTGAAAACTGAGTTTGCTGTCTGTAAGAGAATTGAATTTACTGGAGTACTTGTGATTTCATTGCTGGGTACCATTACTTTAAAAATTGTTTGTCAATACTGCAAGAAATGGTTACTTATTCAGTTGTACTTGTTTAAATGTAATTGTTTTATTTTACTGCACATATTAAATTGCTTAAGAATTGTGGATGTTTTAGCTGAACTGTTTGGAAAATTTACGTTGTATTACAAAAGCTTACAACTTTGGCATGGGATTTTCATGGCGACGTATTTAGTGGCCAAGCCAAGTCATAGCTAGCAAGCTATAATATATTCATACTTGCACTGTTAGACTGGGTGCACCCAACAGACTGGTATGTTCTGGAACATGCTTGTTGCCTTTGATGTGCCTTCTAGTGCTGACTCTAACAGATCTGCACTGCTAGAGCAAACAGAAGGAATGAGACAGAACTTGAAGCTTGCAATGAACGTAAAATTTCAAAGAGAATATTCTTTTTTGTTAGATGAAACGATAAATTTCTTAGTATCCTTTAGACTGATATACAACAAAAACTGTTTTTTCTGTGCCATATTTAAGTAAGTGTACTTCTGCCAGCATTTTATTAAGCAAATTTTGCATTACACTGTCCAAACAAAAGTTGACATTCTGTATTACATTGTTATCAGTAACCGTGCATCATTGACACTGTTCTTTGCATCAGTGAAGCATGTTCAGAGCAATACTGTGGCACTTGTCTCCAGTATGTGAGTTGTAGTGTTTGCTGTGGGATCTGTCTCCAATATGTGAGAAGTAACACTTACTGTGGCACACATATCCAGTATGTGAGAGGTAACACTTAACTTGTGCCACCCATCTCCCTTATGTGAGGGGTGACTCTTGCTTTGGCACCAGTCTGTAACACGTGAGAGGTATCGCTTACTGTGGCACCTTTCTCCAACACGTGAGAGGTAACACTTACTGTAGTACCCATCTCCAGTATATGAGAGGTAGCACTTACTGTGGCACCCATCTCCAGTGTATGAGAGGTAGTGCTTACTGTGGTACCCATAACCAATATGTGAGAGGTAGCACTTACTGTGGCACCCATCCCCAGTATGCAAGAGTTAGCACTTGCTGTGGCACCCATCTCCAACATGTGAGAGGTAGTAGTTATAGTGTAACATCTGTTCCCAGTATGTGAGAGGTGGCATTGAGTGTGGCACCTGTCTCAGTATGTGAGAGGAAGTGCTTGTGTACCATCTTATTGCATACTTAAAGGCCGTTGTTTCTGTCCAGTGAAAATGACTGATGTTGAGATATTAACAAAACTGTTGTGTTACCTACCAGAAGTCTCTTATGAAGAAATTATTTTCACAAACTGATACCACTTGTGATTTATGTGACAGGTTAGACAAGAATACGAGATGTAGACTTGTGAGATTTGTTAAAATACAACGTGTCTTAATACCTGCCTGCCTGGCTTAACAGGAGATTGTGGTAGGCTTACTTGCGGCGACGGAGGTGGGTGAAGGCGTTTATGGATGTGGCCTTGCCTGTCAGGCGCTTCTCACCTGCTGTGTGTTCTATGTTAGTGTCCTTTACCTGATCAGTGGCCACTGGGCCAATGCAGATCAGTGGGTCCTTAAAGTAGGAACACACCTGCAAGAAGAGGTGCTCATTACAAGTGTCAGCTAAATGATAATTGTATTAGATCTGCACCAATTCTTAGTGTGATCAAGGAAAGCTCACCTTTCGAGGTGCCTGTCTGTGGCGCCGCTGCAACTGACAGCAGAGTCCCTTCCTAATATCACACTCACTGCTCATGGTACAATCTTCACCTGTAACAAAGAGACATACCTACATTTCATTACCATTTTTATTTCTCATATTTAACCCTGTTATGCCACGGAAGAATTATTATTCTGAGGCAGTCTGTAGATGATGTCACACTCAGATTTCCATGAAATCGCAGCAGTCTTGACATCGTGGGTTTGAACATATAGGAAATCTATTTGAGAAGCAAACCTATAAACTTGGCAACCAGATCAGGCACAGTATGATTCCTATGCTGGCACTGTTGTTGCTGCACGTTGAGTTGTAATGAGTAATTGAATGCGTATGTACAGCCTACTTGCATATTCTGGATTTAACAGACATAAATTTTGTTTTTGGCTTGTGGTAGGTATAATGGAACATAGAAGCTGTTTTAGTGATTTGTAACTTTTTTAACTCCTTTATATGCAAGGGAGTGTAATACAGAGGTTTCTCTACTGTGGAAACCTATGTCAGGGAGGAATCCTATAAAATGTGTCATGATAAATTTATAAATCGGTTTCCCAGCATTTTAGTTTCGTCTAAATCAACAGTATGTTAACGAAGGAACAAATTTTGAACAACAGGTTCCTTGTTAAAGCAGAAGCTATAGATATCACTGTAAGTTCTTCCAGAAGAAAATTAGACGTTTGTGCTTTGAGTTCAGAAACGTGTCCTTTGCAGTATTTAAGGCACTTATCCCAGGAAATCAGTGTAGAGGCAGCCACATAAATGCTTTACTTGAAGCCATGCAATTTTACAGTTGTGCAAAACCTCCAGTCTCTGTTGTGACTGTATGGTTTTGTGACTCATGTGAGACAGTATGTAGCAGTGAAGTCGATCCATTTCTCGCTTATTTTAAAGATGAGATTATTTAAACATGTCAGTACTCAAAATGACAGATAGCCTGCTGGTTGACAGTTAATCCATGCTTGGAGAATAAATGTCAAGAAATTGTCTGGCATGCAGCATTAGCAATTTCAGGACAAGAACTTTAAAATGTTTTTAATTCTTTTTTCACCAGATGAAGAAGAACAGTGACAAGCAAAACACAGTGTGCCTTATGTAGGTATGACTGATCTGTGTAGTGGATGGCCATAAAGGATGCCAAGCCAACAGGGGAAGTAATGGGAAGGACTTCAATGAAAATGGATGAAACTGCCATACATGGGCCCTTAAAAGGGGTGTCATTGAATACTGTATGATTGTAGAGCAGAGCTAAAGGTGGGTTGCCTGGGCTTTGTTACTGCCTTATGTTACCTACCAGGGGAACTATGGGATTAGGGATGACTAAGTTGGGAATTCTTGACCCTGAAGTTGAAAGCACTACGGTCCTTTGAAAATTCAAGAACTACTTGCCCAAACACACAGCATCACATTCTAGATAACTTGCATCTTCAACAGCACCACTTTGAGAACCTCATATCTTGCATGATCTGCTTTGCATCAGTTGCAGAGTGACTGAAAAGGTACTGCTCTCAGGTACTGTTCATTTAAACATACATAATTCAAGAACAAAGATACTAATCTCCAGTAGTGTTTGTTGATATCAAAGTAATGCCTAGTCAAGTTCAGCATCATAAATCTTTCCACATGCATAATTTCCGTCTGTATCTCGGTGTAAGATTAGTAAGAAGAAGTAACAGAAAATTGGAGACATATGTTGAAGGTGCATATACTCACTGTACTGTTTCTTATTGGATGTGGGTGGCTGGCAAGTGCGTCCCTCCCCAGCAGCCTCAGTGCAGAGCAGCCCTGTCTCACAGTCATTGTCTCTTCGGCACAGCTCACCTTGCTTCAGTCCATAGGGAAATAGGCAGGATCCAACTACTGTAACAACAAAATTCAATAAGCCATGAGTCTAGGAGCAGTTGCCATACAACATTCTGCTTTCAGATTGTAGTGACAAGGATTGCTGTTGGGCATCTTCTTTTTCAGAGGTTGTAATACACACTGCATCTAGACAGACTCTAGAGCACATGCCACCTTCTCTATAAATGGGTACTCAGTCATTTCAGTCAAGTGCTAGAATCAAGAATTCATTCCCACGCATGTCTTCATTGTGAGGGGTGATTGCACTTTACAATAAATTTTCTTCACAGTTTCTGATTTGGATAGACGATTGTAACCCTCGCTGACAAGATGTTTGGCCTTCAATTAATTTCTCCTGCTGTGCATAGCTTTGTTTTGAAGTCTGTTCCGCCATTTATCTGATTGTTTGTTTCTTGCTATCAGTGGGGTTCTGTCAGGTATCATGGAAATGTATAAGTAAAAGAATTGTATTTTCTATAAAGGACTCCAGAGGGACTGAAGTAATTTTGAAGCCTTAGAATCTTGTAGCTGTTGAGCCAGACACCCATTACTAAATAATATTTTGAACCAACTGAAAATGAACTAATGTTCTACTAAGTTATACCATCATTATATCAGATGGCTGGATGGATGTACTTTTTAGATGGATAGAGAATCAGCACAAACCAAAAAATTGTGAAATTAAGTGTATGGCGGGGAGGTGGGGAGGGGGGGGGGGAGAGAACTGACCATCTGAGTTCATGTCAAGATAATATTGCAACAGAAGTGATTTATTTCTTCACCAATGAACATGTCAGTGACTCACATTTATACATAATTCAGGTTATATATGATCAGCCATATTAAAACTGTGTCATCTTTAGATGGTATGCAATCAGCAGGGCTAGAACAAAGTTGAACCAATTGCTGAACGAAGTTTTTTTTACATTTATTATGTGAAAGTTTCTTTTACCACATAAACGTGGGCCACATTGGTGAAAACTAATACTGCATTTGCATCAGTGTCTGAACATGTCTCATTAAACGTTATCCCAAGTGGCTTTTCTGTTTCAGCACAGATGAAGTAATTGTTGCCTGTGTTCTAAATTAGTTCTGTTCCTAGAAAACATACTTTAACCCTTGTCACATCTAGCTCGCCAGTGTCACAGTAATAATCATTGAATATGTGTGGGAGAAATTCTACTCCCTAACCTCAGAAGACTGTGTGTATCATTGTTGTAACCATTACATCTTTAGTGGACAAAATGCCAGTATTATATTGATAAAATCCATAAGTTCTAATGGGTTTGATATGTAGCATATATTAGAAGCATACAATTCTCAGTCTTTGTATGCTGAAACCTTGTGTGCAACTCATGAGTAATCTTTAAATGGATTGTAGGGTGTTTAGTATGTACTCATTTCATTGCATAGTGACTGTCTTAGAGTGTAGTTGTCTGTGATAATAATAGTAGATGAATTATTTTAGTTTTTGTGTACTCACTGCCATCCACATCAACACACACAGAACCTGGGCAACAGTGCTCATTGGCTGTGCACTTCTTCCCATAGCATGGCTCATCGTCCTCTTGCAGTTCCTGGAACACCTCTGCTGGATTCATATGCTACAACAAAATAATACCCAATATTACTTCTTATACATATCTGTCACACAGGCTGTCATTTAACGTTGGACTAAACAATTTTTTCCCCCTCTTGTAACATCGACAATCTTTAGTGACCAAAGATTCAATGAATGTTCCCACACCTCGGACTAATGGTGTTTTTGCTGGCAGCTGGTGGGATCTTGAAGAACCAGGCTTCCAGGTATTGGGTTATCATATACCTAAGCATTTTTGGTTGTGTTCATCCCATATAAGTAGTAAACCAATTTTTTTTTTGTATCGGCAACATTTTTTAATTTCAGGGCAGAAAAAAATATCTTGTCTGCAGCTTTCGGTTCACAGAGTGTTTGGACCTTGAATCTCAGCTTATGGAATCACATGTCAGATGCTGATCTGTATCAAACTAAGTGTAGTGTTGTGTTCTGAAGGTAAGTGTAAGTTTTTCACTGTTACCTCTGCACTTTAATAATAAAGTTATTGTCTTATTTACCAACTTTTGATAGTGTACAGGTCATTTTAAACATTCTAGGTTATTAGGAATTGTGAAGCGGAAGGAAGAAGTAATGATATTTGCCAGAAGAGACTTTATCAAAATAAAAGAAAATGTAGTATGATATGTGTTTGGGCCATATGTCTTGCCTAGAATTAAATGAAGTAATTAATGAATTAAATATTCTGAGCACCACATTGTGATGTTCATTGTAATAATAAATACAAATATTCTGTATGCAGAAAAAAGCAGTGTATAGCCCATGACCTTTCAATTAATGATGAATAATACAGCAGACGATGTGCTACATATGACCTCTAACCATATACGGCTCACTGAGTGGAAAAACGTTCACTGAACTGATACATTTTCATTGGGCAGAAAAATGCTCACTGAGTGGAAAATTTGTCGTCAGGTTCCCATTTAGGGAGTGGGCGTCTTGAACATCACAGTAACCTTTCAGCAGGTGCTCATATGTTTGGTGGATTACAGGTATTAAATTACATAATATATTTTTACAATTATAACAGCTGTTATGCCAATATAAGGAGCTTCATTCTTGTGGTAATTGTAAGAATTGAACACTGTGACTTATTTCTTTACAAGTGGCTTAAGTTTGACACCAGACAGTAAAATTTGTTAAGTGGAAGATCCTGAGTTTTGTGGAAGCAACGTCTATTTTACAGTTTCAAAAGGCCACAGAGGTCTTTGATAGAAGCACGTGTAGAGTATCGTAACATTTGTGGGTGTGCCAGAAAAAAGAAAAGGGATAATAACTTCAGTAAAAGGGACAGTAGGTGAAGGTACATGGTTTGCGACAGCTATAGCCTAACCAACTCACTCCATTGAGCAGAGTCCTTTCTAAGAAATTTATAATTTCATAGCTAGTCAAGAAATTGCCTGTTTCCATGTTCATAAGAGGCCACCACATGTGTCTGTCTTGATAGTGATTAATCCAGTACATGCCATCACAACTTATTTTTAAGATCAATTTATTTAGGCACTTTCGCAAAGTTGCAAAAAGCTACTATTAGCTTTGTCATGTCTGGCTGTCCGTCCGCATAGAAAAACTCGGCTCCCACTAGACGGATTTTCATTAAATTTGATATTCCACTATTTTTCAAAACCCTGTTTAGAAAATGCAAGTTTCATTAAAATCTGACAAGAATAACGGGTACATTACTTGCAGATCAATTTATATTTTTGGTCATATCTCACTTAATTCTTCTTAGAATGAGAAATGGTTCAGACAAACATTGTAGAGAAAATAGAAACACACATTTTATGCTCACTAACTTTTTTTTTAATTCATGCCATTTATGAGATATTCTGGAAAAATATCGTACAGCCGGGCAGGCCATGGGTGACAATATGGCGAATGCGCATTGCATGCAAATACACAAACACCCACAGAGTATGTAATACTTATTGCTTTTTCACTGCAACAATGGTTGCACGAACGCGCCTCAATGTTACGTTATACGTACATTGCCTGTCTTGTTCATTCTGTGTGTTGAATTTCATGTTGTCCGCATGCAGACCAAATTTTGCCCAAGTTGCCTGCACCAGATAAAAGGTCGAACAGGTCTTGTGTCGACATTTACCGACCTTCCTATCTCACTGTGTAGCATCACATTCCAGAAATCGATGGTCTACCTTGTGTAACATACATAACAACACTCTGATTTGGAGAAGAGAGGTTGCATAGAAAATCCCAGAGAAGAATGGAACAAAACTTCCGATACAACATGACACCTTACTGTATATGTAGGCGTATATCCTGCAGATAGCTTTCATGTGGTTACCGTAGTAACGTGTGCATTAATTGCGAACCCTGACGTCATTAGTCAGGTAAGATAAAATCTGACTGCAGTGCGTAGGATGTGGGTGGGGCTGCAGCATTTCACAAATTCGGACACAGAATGTAGATACGCCCGGATTTATCGACAGGAATTGCATTAGTGTAATTCTTCATTGGATCGCGGTAAAGATAAAGGAGCGTGAGGCGGTCAAGAAGTCGCGCCTCGAAATCAGAACTCTGTGTAGCCCGGTCTCTTTCCGCGTTTTCCCAATTTTGAATACGGTTTCGGTCTTTCTGCGTCAGGCGGTGATGCACACACGAGTGATCTCTGCATCGGAAGTAGGAGTTTCATTCTGGTCAGGAAAATGTATACTGTAGTACATTCAACTACATCAAAACTTCAGTCACACTGCGAACACCATCGAACGGTATTACAGTATCCACCTGTGACCGACGGAGCTATAAGAAGGTTATCGTTGTGGATACCGTAAACAGTGCCGACGAGATGGGGGGAGAATCGGTAAAAATTGCCGGGGCACTGGGGTCCGGAAGGGGGCCCGGGTCCGAGGCCCCGAATTGGTTTTTATCTTTCTCGGTAGCGTCACTTTTTGTCGATGGTACAAATTCAAACTTTCAGACCAATTCCGAGTCACTTGGCAACAGACAAACAGTCTTTCAGATTTAGAGTTAATATTAGTAGCTGGGGTGTCCTTGCGGCGGGGGCCCGAAAATAATTTTTCAACTGGGCCCGAAACCGCTGTCGGTGGCCTTGGCCATAAATGCATTTGGAGGAATGGCAGCAAAGTTTCACTCTTTCTTAATTTCGGCATTAGTTGGGGGTAAGTGGTCACGTTTACGACCTGCCCAGTTTTCCCTGATGGACTGATCCTCGGGTACTCGTTGGACAGAAGTGTAGTTAGACCAATTTCTGGTCAGGGTGCCTTGGTGTAGACACCCCTTGCCCCTGCCGGAAAGCAAACCACCATTCCTCACACGCCCAAAATAGTCACTATATCGACTGCGCTCTTCTGGCACATTACACCTTGTGCTTCTCCTAACAAGCTGTATTTGCAGACGTTTTCAGGTTCACTCTGTGTATTCTGTGAAATCGTGACGTCAGAGCGTGCCCCAATGACAATATTGCATAAAAGTGTTTCAATTGAAAAGTTGTTTGTGAGAATTTTTGAAAATATCTTAGAATTTTCAACGAGCATCCCACTTTTAAGTGGAAAATACATTCATAACGGTTACATTTTTCCGCACCCGTCCAGACCGTCACTGGACCCACCAAACCTCATGCACAGTGGCTACCGGGTATCTTTCCCGGCGGTAAAGCGGCCGGGGCGTGGCGTTTACCACACACCACCATCTAGTGCCGAGGTTAAAGGAAGATCACAGATGTGCCTTTATTCCCCCTCTGTGCCTGCATGGCCTGTTCTAAGGTGAACATTTTTGCATTGGACTTTGCGTGTAAATGAGACCTCCGCTCTGTTGGGACGCTACACTGAGTAGATTGGTGGGTATCGACATTTCGGACAACCTATCGGGTCTCGAAACGTCGTTAACTAACTACCATTCTATGCTAGATAACATCCCAGAGGAGCGAAGATTTCTAGATTGGAAGTTCTGCACTGAACTTTGTCTTCCCGTTATAGGAGAATGTCAAATACCGCAAATTGTGAGACGCCCCGTTGACTCTGGTGTAGACCCTCACATTGACCCAAGTGGCAATAGAGAAAACGGTCTACATCGTAGTATTTTCCCAGTAAATAACCACTTCCAAGAATTTGAATGATGTGGAGACAGATACTATTAGACTTTATTGTTGGTTGTAAAATTCAGAGGCGATCTTGAAATATGTGCTGAAGTACACCTTGGCTTACCCCAGTAAAAGGACAGGGCCCATTCTTCCTACTGGACAATTGTGCGTTGCGTATCAAGAATTATTCGAATTTGAAGGTATGAATTTGATTTCTTTCCTATCTAAGTACCAGGCTTCTTGTCAAGCAATTCCCTTTATTTTGACAAACGAAACACAATGTCCGAGCCACAGGTATGGAAACTAGTTGTAAACTAGTGTAAGTTATTTTTTGTATGAGTTTAACTTCGGTTCGGTCATTTTTTCATCAACGTATTATTTGGACAGTCTATTCAGTGTCGTAAAATTGACCGACAAATCGTACACACCATTCGTTCAGTAAATGTGACTCGGAAATGAGCGATCGACCGTGGTCGTGTTTCCATGGCAAATAGTAACCATGGAATTACAGCAGCTACTGTGCGTCCCAGAGGGAAGGTAGGCACTCTGCAGTTGATGTCTCCCACAGGACTGCAGGAATTGTATGTTTCAAATCCCAGAAAGTCCAGCTTCCGTGACCGATACTTCGTTCTAGAAAAGCCTCTATAAAACCCACTTAGAAAGTCCGAGGACTTTCGATAGCTCACGCAGTTAGCACCGGCCTGTCCCCGCGAAGGCTCGGGTTCGAACCCCGCCCCATTCGTGCGGAATTTTTGGTATTTTTCTTCGAGTATGCGAGCTTTTCCTTGTCAGTATAATTCCACCAATGCGACATAATAATGGACTCAAAGGTCACCGACAAAGTCTAACCTTAGAAATTGGCAGCACCGTTAAATAACACACTTAGTGGTTCCTTTTAAGTTGCTTGGTACAACTGCGAGTCCGTTTATTCGCTTTCGGTAAGCACCCAGTTTGGTTCCAGCAGTGGTACTTTGGTTGCTCCAGAGAAGTATCTCATGTCTCTCTACCGCATCCCCATCACCACCATTAACAATTGTGCTCCCACCACACCTCTTACGATGCCATATAACCGTAACAGTTGATAAAGCGGCGTAATAAAATTTCATAACCGATACAGATTACACATCTTTTCTAAAATTCAGGTATGATTTATCACATTTTTTCAAACAGTGTCTTCTACGAAATATTTGCAAATATATACGTACCAAAGGGCATATCAGTATCGATAACGCCGTTTGTGAGCGCGCGTGTGTCAGAATTATATTGAAAATAACGCATAATGTAGATCAAATCCGGGGGATGCTTTTTAAGGTTGAATTCAGTAATTTGGCTTCTCGTAATCTTTCTAGAAATAAAACGCCGAAAAATTCACGAACATAAATTTACCATTTTTTTTGTCATGGGTGTAAAATTCTGTTTCGAACGTACAGGCTATAAGGTAATCGCAGACTGCGGAGTTTTGAGAAGGATGTGCTAAAGAGTATATTTGGAGATGACAGAGAGAAAGCAGCAGGAGACTGAAAAAAAAAAGTAATGAGGAGATACAAATTTCGTACTATTTACAGAATATTCTTACAATTAAGAAATTAAGACGAATGAAATGGGAGGGGGGGAGGTGTTGATCGCATGAGAGAGACAAGGAATCCATTAAACATTTTGTTCGGAAACATGGACAGAAAATAGAGCTTGTGAGACCGCCCAGTAGATGGGTTTATAATTGGATCTTACACAGACGAGGTTGAACAATGTTGACTGTATTCATCTGGCTTAGAACAGAATCTAGAGGCGGGCCCAGACACTTGTGGCAATGAAATGTCTTCCATAAGATTTGAGTGATTATTGCTGAATGAATCTGGTTTTGTGGAGTCAGACAATTGCAGCAACGTGTGGGTAAAGTGGAAGATGTATGTGGGATATTAAATACAATGTACAGAACTCTTCTTGTAAATATCCGACGAACAGAAATTCAGAGGGCGAGTCTGAATTTGCAGCCGGCCAGGGCACACACAGCTACATTCTTCGCTTTCGTCGATGTGGCAAAGAAAATATTTTCCCTCATTATCTTTGAATCACAATTTCTGGGCTATTCTCCTTCAGAGAAAGATAATTCAAGATATTCTCTAGAACTGTAAGACGACGGTGGACTTATATTTTAATATAATGTATAATATATAGTTTATAATATATGTCGGCCGGGTAGTTCAGTCGGTATAGGGACTGACTACTAGCTGGACGGTCCGGGATCGAATGCCGGTGGGGACGAGATTTTCCGCCAATCCAGACCGGCCCTGGGGCCCACCCAGTCTCCTGTACAATGGGCACCGGGTCTTTCCCGGGGGTAAAGCACGGCCGGGGCGTGTTGCTGACCACTCACCGCCTTCTAGTGCCGCAGTCATGGAACAGTAGAGCTATACCTCTACTCACTCTCTGGGCCACACCGGGCCTGTAACGCGATCGCTTTACGTTTTTAATGTAATATATAACATTTACGTGTAAACAGTCGACATCTGTAGGAAATTTATTTCTCCCTTAAACATTCGGCCCCAATTTCAGACATCCTCTTATCTACTTATAAATGTTCTCAGGCTATGAGCCTTTTATCCCAGTGCTTTATTTATACCATATTGTTTTGTACGTTCTGTTCTTTGTTTTTCTTTAATGTGTTCTCTTTCTTGCTTATTTGTATTTCTGCGTTTTATGCTGGCTTTGTAATTGGCACTTGTGCTGTTGAGCCTGCGGGTTAATAAACAGCTAATGAATTAAAATGAATTGCATTACAATGTTAGACTTTTGAGATTATTAGCTTTAAGCACTTTGCCTTTCATCCGGTGCTTTCAAATTACAAAATGAATAAGAAATAAACAAAGCACTACATTTTGAGGACAGGATCAGCCCGTTTCTTCAGACGTCGCCTGTCGGGCCTAGCTGAGTCGGTGTTATTATTTTAGTCTGAAGACGGGAAACCATCTTGTCCCCGAATCGTGTTTTATTTTCTTTTCTTATTAATTTGAAAACACCAGCCAATGGAAACAAGTTCACTACACTAATAATCTTAAATTTTGTGCATTTTATTACAATCTTATGAAAAATAGATGATGGACATTTCCATTGCCTGAGGTATATTTTGTGTGTATACACCAGAGATCAATAGCTGGAGTCGAACCCAGGACCAAGCGAAATTCCATTGTTCGGCTGGTCGAATGTGGCCCTGCGCGGCGCAAGTCAGCACATCCCCTTGCCGCATTGCAGCTACAGAAGGGGAGGGGCTGTGAGGTCGACGAACAGGCAGCTTCCGAGGGCCCATTTTGATTATTGTGTTTGCCTACAGGAAGGTGGCAGTAACTGGTCTTGTTTAGTTGATGTATTTTTCGCACCTGTCAAAAGACTGACTGCTGTTACTCGCTGTTGAATGACAACAAAAAACAGATACGATCTCGGTGCTACCAATTTATACCGCACTTAATGTAAATGAAGTACCATTAAATTCAGCGCTTCTATCTGAATGCTCACTGCGGCCTGTGGTAAATCTTGGACTGTAAAACTAAAACCCGACAAAGTTGTGCGACTTTACTCTTGTAATGATCTGCATTGATTACGCTTCTTTCAAAGGGGTAAACACATTTTCAGCCAATCGCGAAGTCCGTGTATCTTCGAGGTTTGCACATGATGGGTAGCGTGTTTGAAATTCGTCCGAGGTATGAGTATTGTTCCGGGTCCTAGGCGTGATATTCTGTGACGGTGAGCGTCTTGCACCGGGTGAACTTCCGTCGGAGAAGTAAGCTTACTACTGCGTGTACAGAGTGTTTACAGAATCGTGTCAAGAGCCAGACAACCTAATCTTTGACAAAGGAAAAGCAATTCAGTTTTAATATCGACGACCACATTTCTGACGACAAAAGACATTGTGGCATGAAATTTGTAAACCCGCAATAATATAATCAGCCAACTAGATGCAACTAGGGTCAAATACAAAAATTTTCTAGGACATATAAATCCAAAAATGCACTTGTTTTCTTAGGTATGTATTATTTTCACGAAATCAGATACTTCGAGAAGGCTAGTAACATAACAACATTAACACTCAATATGAGCCGACCGACCAGGCTGACGAAGCGATCAATCTTCATATTTGTCTTCGGGAGATGCCTGTAAGCCTGTAATATGACACCAGCTATACCGAGATTTTAACTTGTTTTCTTCAGCTCATCTAGGAAAATTCCGGGGTAGTACCCCGATTAGGCCATAGCCACTTTCTTAAAAATTCCTTCTAATTTGTCATTTATCAGTTATATTTCCTCTCAATACAATAAAATATCACTTACTGACGGGGTATTAAAACAAATCCCCTCAAAATGCATATGGACGCCATACAAAGCAATGTGAACTTTCCTGCCGTTGACATGTACATTACGTCTGCAAGCCCATGACATGTTCAGGAGTCCAAAAGTCTGTGTGCGCCCCACTGTGGTTGACACATAGCAAAGAGACGTCACTAGTCAATGAAATGCTCTGTGGCGCCGATTCCTCTTACAGCTCTGTTGTGTTCATTTTTTTATTGTCTTCTACACTTATCTTCGCTTTATGCATCCACCTTACGACTTAAATACAATGGGGACTGCAGTTGACAGGGCCCTGTTATTCATTCTTTCTACCAGTGGTGCTGATAAGTCCTTAGCCCGATCAGGAAGGAAACAAGTTGCGCCTGTGAAAAGTGTGATGGACAGAGGAATGGATTGATTTGGCTAGGGTAAGGACCGGTGGTGGACTCTTGTGAATGTGGTGATGAACCTCCAAGTTCCGTAAAATGCGGGCAAACATAGCTTGTTTCCTTCCTGGTCGGGCTAAGGACTTATCAGCACCCCTGTAGGGACGCTCTAGATGTAATTTCCAATATCGAGGTAATTTTTGTTCACGTGTTTCGTGTACGAATTACGCAATAGTTTTCGATTAAATTTAGTACTGATGTGACCTACATTAACAAATGTATGCTTTGTTGTTGATTTATGCAGAATTCAAATTTTCACTGCACACTTTTGGCACAGTTCTCTGATATGTACCAAACACTTTAGCTGATATTCTACTGGTATATTCAGGCTTTTATTAAATGTCATATACAATTTTAATTTTGATATTACGACTCCTCAAATCATGCTTACAGTGTTTTTGTGAATCAGTGGTGCTGTAGAAACGAAGGAACATTTTGCGATGAATCTCCACACTAATATAGTGGCTGCGCTACATGCCGGACGAATGGCGGTAGAGACAAGACCTGCGTGACTTCAGACTTCTGCCGCAAATTAGATAAGAACTGCGCTCTTCTGGACTATTACGCAGCGGGTAGTGGCAATTCCTTACCGACGTTTCGGGACAACCTATCGGTCCCATCTTAAAGGGTCAAGAATATCAACATCAAATACGAACAACAGACAGAAAATTTTCGGTAATAAATAGGAGAGGAAAACAATGCAGTAAGAAAATTAGTTTTTTTTAAGACAGCAGTTTCATATCCAAAAGCATGTCCTTACGAGAAAGACAAAGATGAAAATGCGGCGCTGCAAGAGAGATTGGAGTGCGGGGGGGGGGGGGCCCCCCAATCCTACCGTGGGCGTGACTGATGAACATCTTGTTGAAGCCTGTACCTCGTTATGACCGCTCGTTCAGTCGATTATTGAACAATCTAATTGCTTCTTTACTGACTGAGTCATTCGCTCACTTTCCGAATCTCTTAATCACTTACTGATTAAGTTACTCATTCCCTAGTTCATTTGGGCACTCACTCACTCACTTTCTCACCAGATTACTCATTCAGTGACTCAGGAATCCGTCACAGTATAAATAATATTCTCACTGGTCGAATCACTCATTCACTGACTCTGAAGTTCATTCTTTCACTGACTAACTGAGATTCTCATTCAGTGGAACGCTCAAATGTAATGAAATGCAACTACGTAGTGAGCTGCATTTCATAATTTACATTAATATATAAGCTTGTTACAATAGGCGTGTACGGAACAAATTCCATTCCAATTGTTATACTCTCTGATTTTTTACCCATACTATACTCCACACTAAACTACACTATACTACAATTACTTTGCAATTACTTTCGTTCTTCTTCTCTCCATCAATGTTCTTACTCTCTCATTCTCTTTTCTCGTAGCCACCATTAAGGGGTACATTCTCTTTCATGCTTAACCGTTTACCACATACACCTCCTTCTGTCCACTTTTTCGTTCCTGGAGGATTTAATAATATGTATATATATATATATATATATATATATATATATATATACAGGGTGTCCCAGAAGAAATGTGCCAGACTTCGGGAGAGTGTTCCTTATATTAAAGTATACCGATATAACCCAAAACACCTATGTCCAAAGTTGAACGCTGACGGAGATAATGGCCAGAGAAGTTTGAAAATTTAACAGCTGTTACACACTTATTGATTACCAAATACATATTAAAACTGGCAGGAATATGTGGTTTCTGTAATGTTAATATCTGTACTTAACATGTAATTAACGTATGAGTGACATAAAGCCATTA
>Ga0123354_10000732_pt1 | contig 35329 bp, 29 predicted proteins | sample TergutLab28metaG_2_FD_97872 | JGI IMG/M metagenome (GOLD analysis project Ga0123354, IMG submission 97872) | Labiotermes labralis P4 segment gut microbial communities from Petit-Saut dam, French Guiana - Lab288 P4 | ecosystem: Host-associated > Arthropoda: Insects > Digestive system > Gut ... | reverse complement strand
TAATAATCATTGTGCTGATTTCTTGTTTTTACAAAAATAGTCGTATCTTTGTCTCATAAAATAAACAAAAAAAGATGAAGATTATGTAATAAAACAAGGTAACACATTGATTAAAATATAATTTGAGCTTAGCTCTTATTCTCATTATTGTGAAATCTACCATATTTCAAGTCTGTGAGAATAGGTTAGCGAAGGTTCATGCTCTCGAAGCGTGAACTATTCGGAACTTATTTACAGACAACGGTTTTGGTAGAGCCTACAATAATGAATAAGCAACGACGAATGGTTTCACGCTTTTTTCGTGTAGTTATATTTCAAATAGGAAATTTAGTAAAAAACTTAATATAAATAATTTAAATTGAAAAAATATGATTGAAATTATCAAACAAACAAGAGTAATGGAGACTGTGACCATTTCAAAAAAGGGGCAAACCCTGCAAAGCCGAAAGAGCAGGAAACAAATTAATCAAATATCTGCATAAAGGGCAGATGTAAAATAAATTATAATAATGAAGAACTTTAATTTTTCAATTTTTAAGACCGCGGTTTTTGCTTTAGGATGTATTTGGTTATTAAATTCGTGTAAAGGTGTACAAATATTATATTCTACCATTTCTGTACCTGAAGAAGGCGGTGTCAATTTTGTCAAAATTACCACCGACGATGACGATGTGGCAAGTCCCGGTTACAACAACACCGGTAATTTTGCATTAACAACAAACCCTTCCAAGCAAGGAGTTTATTGGTATATGTATCCTGTTATTGATATTTCCCCTGACGGACAGAGAATCGGATACATCAATCGTAAAAACGAAACGGGTAATGTAATGATAAAAAGCGCTTCAGGTGGAGGCGGTTCAACGCAACGCACTTTTCGCTCTGATGTGCGGGATTTTTCTTTTTCGCCCGATGGAACTAAATTATGTTATTGTGAATACCGCGATGGCGGTAGTGGAATCTATATGATGAATGTTAATCAAGGCACTACCGTACAGCGCATATCACCTACAAATTCTGATGATTATGGACCAACCATAGCTAAAGCAGGCAACATTATCTACTTTAGCCGTTGGGAAGGCGACTATAATTTCAGTTTGTGGAGTTATGATCCTGAAAAAGGATTGTTTTCCAATTACTCGCGGGGAATGACGCCTTGCGTTGACCCAACAAATGATAAAGTTATTTATTGTTCGAGATATACGTATGACGACACAGGAAACATACTTAAAGTTACAAAAACATTATTAAGCGGGATAAAAAAAATCTACTATACTAATGAATATTCACGCCGTTTGGAAATCTGGAAATTGGATACCGAAAAGGGAACAGAAGAATTAGTGCTTTCAGATAAAAATTGGAGTTATTCTTCACCAAAAGTGTCGCCTGATGGACAATGGTTGTTGATAACCGGCGCTAATAGATCTAATAATAAAATATGGAATACAAACCTTTTTGTTATGCGGACAGATGGTACACATTTTACACAACTTACGTACCATCCGGGTAATGATATGTCGGGAGTATGGGCGCCAGACGGTAAGAGTATCTATTTTGTTTCTCAACGCGGAACCAAAAACGGTACCTATAATGTTTGGAGAATGGACTTTACACTATAAATTTTATTAATAAAAGACAATGCAAAAGATCAATTACTTAGTAACATTTGCTTTGGCAGTGGGTTTATCCCTGACGATGTCGGGCTGCAAGAGCAGCAAAGTTGCGCCGGTTTCGGTAACCGACAAAAAAGAGATGCAGAAACAAACGGGTATGCCGGCGGAAGTAGAAGTCGTTTTCCCCTGCTCGGGCATCGATTCAGATATAGATTTTCTGCGCGAAACAGGCAAAGGGAAAAGTAAAGACCGCACTATGGCTAAAGACCGCGCTTATCAAGAAGCACTGTCTAATTTGGCGTCAAAATTGGCAGCGGTAATGTCTAAAGAAGATATGCGAGTGGGCGTTTCCACCAATGCAGATGACGAAGATTTTCATGATAAAATGGTTGATGTATCCAAAAAAATTGCGCAGGCTAATGTGTCAGGTTACCGAACTGCCTGCGAAAAATATACTGTGAATACGGCGGACGATTCGTACAATTGTTATGTGCTGATAGAGTTCGGTAAACAAAAATTAGTAAAACAAATGTACGACACTATGTCTAATGATAAGATGTTGCGTGCTGATTATGATTTTGACCGGTATATGCGAGCGTTCGACAAAGATTTGAAAGAATATGAAAATACCCATAAGTAAAATTTTTATTCAGATAATGCTGTTTTGGGTTTTATTTCCCTGGGCTGTAATGGCTCAGGGAAATGCGCCTGTATGGTTAGACGACAACGTGAGAAACGCACAATTTCCACAAGACAAATATTATTCCGGTTTTACAGAAGTATCTGTAAATAATAATGATACACAAGAAAATGCACTTAACCGAGCAAAACAAAGAGCCATAGGCGAATTATCAGAAAGAATTCGTACAATAGTCAGTAGCTTAAAAACACAAACCGATGTAAGCATAAGCGGGAGCGATATTGAAGAACAAATTCGCTCGCGATTTTCATCCGTTACTCAAACCGAATCACAAACTAACGTAACAAACAGTAAAGTAGAAAGTTGGTACGATAGTCAAACACGGACTGCGTATGCCTTTGCGTATGTAAGCAGGGCAGAACTCACGAATTATTATCGTAAACAAATTGATGTCGATTTAAACAAAGTAGAAACAGCTATTAACCTCGCAAAACAATTGATGGCGGTAGGAAAAAAAATGAGCGCCGAACGCAAAATTGAAATTGCCATACCGATATTCAACAACATATCTTTTAACCGTGATTTACTTGTAGCAATGGATACCGATAAACGCGATTTGCAAACGCAACGTGGAAACGAACTGCAACAAACCATAGAGCAACTGCGTATTCAGATCGAACAGAGTACATTCGTCTATATGAATTGCAGTTATGAATCCAAAGGACGCAAAGACGACGCCTTTAGTAGCGATCCGGGAATTTTTTGCAACATAATTGCGCAAGCATTAAGCGAAAACGATTGCAGCATTACCGATAACAAAGAGGAGGCGGACTATGAATTGACACTCGTCACTTCCACCGCACAACGTAGCAGCGGGCAAGGGGGACAATTTGCCATTTTGTCTTATTACGCCAACGTTAAAGGCACTCTGTATAATCGATTAACCCAAAAACAAACCACAACATTCATCATATTGAACGACCCTGATGCTTATGCTGTGGGACGTAATCCCGAAGACGCGGCAACGAAAGCCTTTAAATTGCCTGCATTAAAAAATAAAGTGATGGAAAACATTCTACCAAAAATAAAAAATTAAAACAATGCTCAAAATAAAAAAAATATATTCTTTATTATTTGCCGTTCTGATGATTGCCGGAAATATCCATGGACAAAATCAAACAGTGGCAGTAATACCCGCCGTAGGCGCTTCTGTGAGTCAGGATATTCGTATCGGCGTAACCAATGGCTTGCAAGAAGGAGTTTTTAATTCCGGTAAATATACCTTATTGGCACGTGGAAAGGCTTTTGAAAAAGCGTTGGGCGAAATGCAATTTCAGCAAAGCGGCGCTGTTTCCGATAATCAATTAACAGAGTTTGGACATGCGATGGGCGCTGATTTTGTGTGCTATGCTACTTTAAGCAAATATTCGGAAACCTCTTACCGTATCAGTTATAAAATGATTAATGTAGCTTCGGGCGAAATTGTTAATATGGGTTCGGAAACCGTGCGCAATGGAGCAGATGGATTGCTGACAGCTACTGATGATATTGCAATAAAAATATTCGGTAATGGTAATGTTAATGCGTCGTCTGCAAATACGAAAAATAGGGCATCGGGCTCTAACGTCAAAAATAATAATTTCAGCAACGGAGAGACATATAATCCTGACGGCATTAAACTTGTTTATGTGGAAGGCGCTAATGGCATCACGGCTATAAAAAGTTTCTTTATAGGAATGTTTGAAATTACGCAAGCCCAATGGCAAACCGTTATGGGTAATAATCCGAGTATTTTTAAGGGAGATGGCAATCTGCCTGTAGAATTTGTAAGTTGGAATGATATACAAGCGTTTCTCTCTCGATTGAATAGCATAACCGGAAGAAACTATCGCCTCCCAACCCTAACCGAATGGGAGTTTGCCGCGCACGGCGGTACAGCAAATAAGGTATGCCCCGGCGGTTGTCAATATAGTGGCAGCAATGATATTAACAGCGTGGCTTGGTATGGTGGAAATAGCGATGGTCATACACACGATGTTGGTACAAAACAACCAAATGAATTAGGTATTTATGATATGACAGGAAATGTATGGGAATGGTGCGAGGATTGGTATGATAGTTCGCAGAAATCCCGTATTTATTGTGGCGGCGGATGGTTCAACACCGATATTAATTGTCAAATTACGTATCATAATGGCTTTAATCCCGATGCTCGCAATAACTATCTTGGTTTTCGAATAGTGTTGCCTTAATTTTGATATAATAAACTAAACCTATCCACCGATTATTTTACTTGATTGAAAAACATAAGCAGCTAATTTTATTTGTTGATTGAAATATTATTGCTATCTTTGTCTGTGTATTAATAGTATCAAATCATGAAAAAACAGGCTTATTTATTTTTCTTTTTGGTTTCGCTGAACCTATTTTTTTCTTGTAACAAAAGTAAAATGCCTTCCGAGACGGAATTTATTCCATACATCAGCGCTTATACGGGAGGTCTGATTTATTCAACTTCTACTATTCAAATCGAATTGGCGGAGGAGCAGAATGTCGAACCGAATACGGAAATAAAAGCTCCGTTGTTTTCTTTTTCACCTTCGATCAAAGGAAAAACTTTCTGGGTGAATAACCGCACCATTGAGTTTACGCCTGATGACGGCGCATTGAAAAACGGTCAGGTTTATAGCGCTAATTTTGAACTTGGTAAGGTTATTTCAGTGGATAAGCGGCTTAAAACGTTTCCTTTTTCTTTCAAAGTGATCGAAGGGGATTTCGATATTCAAAATGAGACGGTAGATATTATCGATCCCAAATTGGTGGCGCTCGAAGGAAGTATCCTTTGCAGTAACAGCGTTGATCCGGAAACGGTTAAGAAAGCTTTTTCCGTTCAAACGAGCGATAAACAGTCGCTTTCGCCGGAAGTAACACCTACCGGAAATCCGTTGCTTTTTCATTATTCAATAGCTAATATAGCCAGAGGAAAAACCGATATTGATTTGGAACTTTCTTTGAATGGAAAATCCTTTGGGATGAATAAAAACTTTTCTCGAAAAATTTCTATTCCGGCGCTGGGCGTATTTAAAGTTCTTTCAACAGAGCTGATTTCAAAACCCGAAAACGGAGCGCTTATTACGTTTTCCGATCCGGTTTCTACCACACAGGATTTGAAGGGCATCATTACGGTACCCGAACTGAACAACAATTTTACCCGCCAGGTGAAAAATAATCGCGTAACGCTGTTTTTCGAGCGACAAAACGTAGATAAAATTACCATAAAAATAGACAAAGGATTGAAAAATTATCAAGATAATACGCTGGACGATAATTATTCGATCGAGCAATTGATTTCATCCTCGAAGCCCCAAGTTGAATTGTTGCGTGCAGGGAATATTCTTCCCAATTCCGATAACTTGCTGTTACCGTTCCGTGCGGTCAATTTGAGTGCCGTAGATTTGAAAATTATTCGTATTTACGAAAATAATATTTTGATGTTTTTACAAGTCAATCCGCTCAATGGCAGCAATGAATTGCGTAGAGCGGGACGTTTGGTTTATCAAAAAACCATTCAGTTGGATAATCCTTTATCGAAAAAATTATCGGATTGGCAAAATTATTCCATCGACTTATCGAAAATCATGCGGCAGGAGCCGGGAGCGATTTATCGCATCGAGTTGTCTTTTAAAAAAAGCTATTCAACTTATCCTTGCAGTGATTCGAGTAATGATACTCTTTCAGTCAATCCCTCCAATTTGACTCCGTTGGCAAACCCTGTGAGCGAAGAGTCCGGAAACAATTGGGATTCCCCCCAGCCGGAATATTATGATGCGGATTACGATTGGAACAATTACGATTGGGCGCAAAGGGATAATCCGTGTAACCCGACTTATTATATGATACCGGAACGTAAAGCGGTCTGCAACCTGTTGATGTCGAACATCGGCTTAATAGCCAAAGGCAATTCGGGAAACCGTTGGTGGATAACCGTAAGCAATTTGTTGGATACAAAAGCGATAGCTAATGCCGACGTCACGTTATACAACTATCAGTTGCAACCGGTCGGAAATGCTAAAACCGATGTTGACGGATTTGCCGTCATCGACCCCAAAGGGAAGCCATTCGTAGCGGTGGCATCGGCTAACGGTCAAAAAACCTATTTGCGATTAGTGGAAGGTGAAGATAATCTGTTGAGTCGATTCGACATCGGAGGGAAAATCATTGAGAAAGGGTTAAAAGGTTTTATCTATGGCGAGCGCGGCGTTTGGCGCCCCGGCGATACCCTTCATATCACATTTATATTGTATGACCCCGAAAAACGAATTCCTGAAAATCATCCGGTTTCTTTGGAATTGTACAATGCGCGTGGACAATTTGCCTGTAAGCAGATAAGTTCGAAAGGATTCAACGGTTTTTACGCATTTACTGTTCCGACCAACGAGAACGACCCAACCGGCTTGTGGAATGCTTACGTGAAAGTAGGCGGGACATCTTTTCAAAAATCGTTGCGAATCGAAACGATAAAACCCAACCGGTTGAAAATCGATCTTTCCATACCGGAAAACCGGATTGATGTTTCCTCCGGAGATATTCCTGTCACTTTGAAATCTTCCTGGCTGACCGGAGCTATCGCACAAAACTTGAAAACTAAGGTGGAAATGAAATTGACCCGTGCGCAGACTCAGTTCAAAGGATACGAAAAATACGTTTTCAATAATCCGGCAAGTGATTTTGTTTCCGCTGAATCTACTGTATTCGACGGACAGTTGAACGAAAACGGCGAAGTCAAATTCAATTTTAAAACATTGAAAGCTGAGAATGCACCGGGGATGTTAAATGCCGGCATCGTTTGCCGAGTTTTTGAACAAGGAGGCGACGCAAGTATTTATTCACAAAACGTACCTTATTCGCCATTTTCTTCGTATGTAGGACTGAATCTGAATTTAAAAGATAATGGCAATACTATTGAAACCGATGAAAATCACCGCTTTGATATTGTTACCTTAAGCGCTGACGGAAAACCCGTCAATTGCGATAATTTGGAATATAAAATCTATAAACTTAAATGGAGCTGGTGGTGGGAAGAAAACGAAACATTTGCCAACTATATCAATAACGTTTCCTATCAACCGGTTGCACAAGGAAAACTCACTACGGTGAACGGTAAGGCGAGCTTCAATTTTACGGTTAAATATCCGGAATGGGGACGTTATTTGATTTATGTGAAGAATAATAACAGCGGACATGCTACCGGCGCTACCGTTTACATCGATTGGCCCGAATGGCGGGGACGTTCCAATAAATCCGATCCGGACAATATCAAGATGTTGACTTTTTCTACGGATAAAACGTCCTACGAAGTAGGTGAAGACGTTACGGTAATTATTCCGGCATCGGGTGGGGGAACGGCTTTGATTACGTTGGAAAACGGCTCTACCGTATTAAGCCGTACCCGTTTGGCTCTGGCGGAAAAGGGCGATACAAAATATACATTCAAAGCCATCGAAGCCATGGCTCCAAATTTCTATATTCACATCAGTTTATTGCAACCCCATGCACAAACGGTAAATGATTTGCCGATACGAATGTACGGCGTTATACCGGTGCTGATTTCCAACAAAGCATCGGTGTTAACTCCACAAATCACTATGCCTGACGTGTTGCGTCCCGAAACGGAATTTACGGTAGCTGTCAGCGAGAAAAACGGAAAACCGATGACTTACACGCTGGCTATTGTCGATGACGGCTTATTGGATTTGACGAATTTTAAAACACCCAGCCCTTGGGACGAATTTTATGCAAGGGAAGCGTTGGGTATTCGCACGTGGGATATGTATGATTATGTGATGGGCGCCTATGGCGGAAAATTTGCAGCCATGTTCAGCATCGGAGGCGATGAAAATCTGAAACCCGCCAATACAAAAGCCAATCGCTTCAAACCGGTAGTCAAATATTTGGGACCTTTTACTTTAAATAAAGGAGAAACGAAAAAGCATCAAATAACGTTGCCGATGTATGTCGGTTCGGTTCGTACAATGGTTGTCGCCGGACAGAATGGCGCTTATGGAGAAACCGAAAAAACAACGCCGGTACGTTCGCCTTTGATGATTCTTTCTTCTCTGCCGCGCGTTATCAGCGCAAATGAAGAAATCAGTCTGCCGGTGAATGTCTTTGCTATGGAAAATACAGTTAAAGACGTTTCCGTCAAAGTAGAAACTACCGGATTGCTGCAAGTTTCCGGAAAAAACAACCAATCGGTCCATTTCTCCCAACCCGGCGATGAAATGGTGTATTTCCCTATGAAGACAGGAGGGAAGACAGGGGTTGAAAAAGTGACCATTACCGCTACGGGCGGAGGGAAAACATCAAAAGAAACCATTGAAATAGGCGTGCGTAATCCTAATCCGGCTATTCTGACGTCCAATCAACAATTAGTTGAAGCCGGACAAACGAAAGAATTTCATTATCGCTTGAATGGAGCGACTAACGACGATTGGGTGCGGCTCGAAGCCTGCCGCATTCCTTCGATAAACTTCACCCAGCGTTTCGATTTCCTTAATAATTACGAACATTATTGTTCCGAACAATTGACTTCGAAAGCTTTGCCGCTTTTATTCATATCTCAATTGAAAGAGGTCGATAGTCAGGAAAGTGAGTCCATCAAAAAAAATATCCAAAGCGCGATTACCAATCTTTATGGAAGACAATCACTCAATGGAGGTATCGTTTATTGGTCCGGCGACGCTTCGCCTAATGAATGGATTACCAGCTATGCCGGAATTTTTTTGATTATGGCGAAAGAAAAAGGTTATGAAATTAATGAAGGCGTACTGAATAAATGGAAAAGTTTCCAGAAAAAAGTTGCCCGTGATTGGGAAACGGGAACAAAACAGAATGATAATGATTACGGGTATTATGGAAATCAATACCAGCAAGCCTATCGTCTGTACAGTCTGGCGTTGGCGGGAGCTTCCGAAACCGGTGCGATGAATCGTTTGAAAGAAATCAAAGATTTATCGCTCCAAAGCCGTTGGTGTCTGGCAGCCGCTTATGCGCTGGACGGAAAAACCAAGGCGGCGGAAGAGTTGATTTTTAATGCATCGACAAGTATTCCGGATTATTATTGGCGTTATACTTACGGAACTTCCGACCGCGACGAAGCAATGATATTGCAAACGATGGTGCTGATGGGACGATTGGATCAGGCGTTCAAGCAAGCGCAACAAATAGCGAAAAAGCTGTCGCAAGAACGTTATTTTGATACGCAATCAACCGCTTATGCTTTGATGGCGATGGGTAGTTTAGCGGAAAAACTGTCGGGAACTATCGAATTTGATTGGAAGCTGAACGGTAAAAACCAACCGGAAGTCAAATCAGCTAAAGCGGCTTATCAATTGCAAATACCTAAACAAACGGGTGAAGGAACCGTAGCGTTGACTAACAAAGGCAAAGGAATATTGTATGTCAATGTGGTATCTAAATTCCGTCCGCTTGCGGATACGTTGCCGGCAATAAGCAATAACTTAAAGTTGAATGTTTCCTACACCGATTTGACAGGTAAAGCCTTGAATGTGTCGGAACTCAAACAGGGAACCGATTTCATTGCGCAAATCGAAGTTGCCAATACGAATGCGTTGAATGATTATACCGATATAGCGCTGACTTATATTATTCCATCGGGATGGGAAATCTTCAACGACCGGATGACGGGCAGCGAAGGGGATGATAAATCAGTAGTTAAATACCGCGATATTCGCGATGACAGGGTATTAACTTACTTTGATTTATCGCGGGGAAGCCGCACGGTGATTAAAGTTCGCTTGCAAGCGTCCTACATCGGTACGTTTGTGTTGCCTGCCGTTCAATGCGAAGCGATGTATGATACTTCGGCTCAGGCAAAAACGGTTGCAGGGAAAGTGAAAGTGGTGAAATGAATCGTAGAAAGTAGGCAACTGCCGTTTTTTATGAAAACTCCAACTCTCCAAAAAATTCCGGAAGGTGGAAATTAGGAGAATCGGACAAAATGGGATTCCACGATAGGTAATGAGGTTTTTGCAAATGATCGCCACATTTGTAAAAGTTACCTCTTGCCTTTATCCTATCCAATGTTTTTGTTATTTCCGGATAAAAAATTTCTTTCGGAATAATTAACGAGACTTCCCATTCGCCCGAACGGTTTTCCACAGGCGAATCGCCCAGACTTGACCAGCGGCGCACTTGTTCGAGTGCGGATTCCGTCAGTCTCATTCGATTTTGTCCCCTGCCGGAACCTTTACCAATCAAAAGTTTACCAATACAATTGCATTCAATATTATAGTATGATTCTTCTGAAAATGATATAAAAAATTCCACGCAGGAATCTTCCCATACGTTTCCATTATCCCGATTACAAACCGCTTTTATATCCGATTCATTGACCGTGTAGTTAAGAAGAATCGCTTCGCCGGTATGGGCAATACGGAACGATACTTCCGGACAATAAGGATAGGATTTCCAATTGACTGTATCAATTTGGTGAAACGGAACAGCCGCTTTATCAAATTGTAACGCTAATTCTTCAACCTCCGGATTATTCCCCTCAATTTTCTGAACCAATAATCGCTTCATCACTAACCACTAACCACTAATTTGCCTCCCCCCACTGTTCCCTCAGCAGTTTCACTGCCGCCGGCACCATGATGTTGCGGTCGCCCTGACACCCACACTCAAAACTTACAAAGTTTCCGTAGTTGAGGGCTTTCAATGCTTTGAACCCTTTGGTGTAATTATCGGCATCTCCGTCTTCGCCCGGCATACTGCGTCGTTTACGGCTGGCGATATGTACGTGTTGCAAATAGTTTTCTGCCGACATAAAGGCGCCAAAGTCGGACGTTTCTTCCCGTGTCATGTGCCAAAAATCGCCCATGCAACGAACGCCCGGATTGTTCGCATCGCGGCAAATGGATGCGGCATCGGCTACCTGACGCAAATAAAACGCTTCGCCCCGGTTCAAGGGTTCCAGAATAATCGTTGTTCCGTGTTCAGTGGCATAACTTCCTAATGTTGCCAATTGTTCACATAGAAAATCGCGGGTTTCCTGCGTATGCGGCATTGCCGGTTTTTGTCCGTTAAAAGCAGGAACCATGATAACGCCTATTGATTCCAATTCACCGGCAGCGGCAATGATTTCGTGCATCGTATCGAAAAACTCTTTACGAATCGCTTCGTCGGTGGAAAGAATGAAACCTTTGAATCCTGCACAGACAGCGCTTACTTTAATATTCCGTCCTTTGAGTGCGTCTTTAATTTCTTTCACTCGACCGGCTAAACCCTCTCCACTCGGTTCAAAACCTACTACGCCTAATTTTTCCATTAAATCAAGCTTCGCTTTGAGGTTGTCGCCGGGAGGGATTCCTTCCTGAAAAGATAGTTTTAGTTCGGTAGCATTATTTTCCTTTTGCTCCTTTTTACTTGTTTGTGCAGTGCAGGAAACAGACGAAATGCTTCCCAACGCAGCTATAGCTGCGCCGGAAGCGGTTATTTTTAAGAAATTTCTTCGATTAAATTCCATATTTTTAATTGTTTTGTTTATTTCCCTTTTCCGGGAACAGGTACGACAAAACCGGTCATATTCATTTTCTTGGTCAAATCCAAATCTGCCGGAGTGAAATCCTGTTGGGCGGCAGTTGCGCTGTCCCATTCGGATTTGTTTCCGATGTAAGCGGAATCGCGTCCCATCACTCCAGCCATATTTGAAATGGCTAATCCCGAAACCATTTCTTTCGGTTGGTTGCTGCGAATCTGGTTAATCCAGCTGACATGCTCCAACGTGTATGGGTCGGTTTGTTTGTATTGCTTATTTTCCGCATCCAAATCGTACTTCCAGATAACATTGCCTGCTAAATCTTTAATTGAATAGTCGTCCGACGACCATGAACCTTTTGTTCCTTGAATAAATTCGCTGACATTGTTGTCGCAACCGTCGATTTGCCGGCACATGCTGTGTAGATGGATTCCGTTTTCCATTGTAAAATCCACGCTGAAAAAATCAAACTGGTCGCCTGTCACCCGTCGTTCCCGAGAACCGAATCCGACAGCGCTCACCGGCTTCAATCCGGTAAACCACATAAATACATCAATGTTATGCACATGCTGTTCCACGATATGATCGCCGGATAACCATTTCCAATTCACCCAGTCGCGAATCATCCATTCACAATCGCTCCAACCTTTTTCGCGGCTCTTATACCAAAGTTGATTCTGATTCCAATAGACAACGCCTCCGGTTATGTCACCGATATAACCTTCCATGATTTTTTGATAAGATGCTACGTAACCACGTTGATGGTGACGTTGATTTCCTGTAACTACAGCCAGATTTTTGGCAGTAGCCTGTTTAGCAGAGGCGATCATTGAACGGTAACCGCTTGCATCCACAAAAAGCGGTTTTTCTAAAAAAGCATGTTTACCTTTTTCTACTACATATTTGAAATGTATCGGGCGGAAGTAAGGCGGAGTAGCAATAATCACTACGTCCACATCACTGTCGATTACTTTTTGATAGGCGTCGAAACCTACAAAACGTTTCTCTGCCGGTATCGTGATGTTTTTATCTTTCTGAAGAGAATCCGCAACATCATCCACTTTGTCTTTGAATGTATCGGCTAAGGCGACTATTGTTACGCCGTTTGCTGCACTCAAAAAATTGTAGGCAGCTCCTTTGCCCCGTCCGCCACAACCAATAAGACCGGCTTTCAGTTCCTTACCATCTTTTGCCATATCCGGTAATTCAGGAATATAATACGTTCCCGGAGCTTTTAAAGGAATAAATTTCGGTTTTGTATTATCGCTGCATGAAGTTAAAAAAGCGTTGCCACTTATACCCACTGTACTCAAAGCGCCTACCAGCGCCGAATTTTTCAGAAAAGACCTTCTGTTCATTTTGTTTTCCATACTATTTATTATTTATTAATTACTATTTACCATTTACCACTAACCGTTGTTCCATTATTTCTTTTCGGGGGCGGGGGATTCGGGGGATTCGGGGGATTCGCATACAATTCTAAATCCGATTCCACGAATGTCGGAATACCACCAGATGCTTTTGGGCTGTTGCGGGTCGGTTTTCAGCCATTCGCTGTTTTTGGTAAAGCTCCGCGCCGCACAACGCACATCGGAAGCATCGGAGTCGTAATTTCCTCCGCGAATCACATATTCTTCGCCCTCTGTGACTAATGGGTTTACGCTGTTATCTCCTGCTTTTGAGTAGGCGTCGGGGTCGTATTTGTCGGCGCAATATTCCCATACATTTCCCAGCATATTTTTAAGACCGAACGGATTCGCTTTGACTACATCAGGCTCTTGCGTCCGGTTTTTACTGTTATTATCATAAATTACATACGAAGAAATTCCATTGGTAGATGCTTTTTTAAACTTACGCCAAAAGCCCAGATTGGAAAAGTCTTTCGGGTTGCCTTCAAAGAAATAGGGCGTTTCCGTTCCTCCACGCGCTGCGTATTCCCATTCGGCTTCCGTTGGTAAGCGGTACTTTTTACCGGTGACTTTGGATAGCCATTGACAAAAAGTTTCGGCTGCATAGTGTGTCATCGTTATCGCCGGACGTTTACCGCCTCCCCAGCCTTGATCGGGAAATCCGAATGGCGGAGTTGGACCGGAAATAGCATCGACATCCGGACGGCTGTTGTTCGCGAAAACGTTGGCGGGAGGAGTGCGTCCTTCGCTCATTGTTTTGGAATAAAATGCCCAGTACATATCCCACGTAACTTCGGTTTCAGACATAAAGAAAGGACTTACGGTTACTTTATGCACCGGTCCTTCATCCGGTTTCCGGAAAGGTTCGGTATCGGGACTGCCCATTTGGAAAGAGCCTCCCGGAATAGCTATCATTTGGAACGATACAACCGAACGAGGAATTTGTTCGGTGAAACTCTTAAATCCGGTTATGGGAGTAGCCGCCTTAAAAAATAAAGAAGTATCTACCTTGTTATCTATTATTTTGGAAATTTCCAATTTACCATGTTTGTAATTGGGATTGAAGTGACCAGCATCCAAATGACAACTGATGCATTGCAGATTCAATTTCTTTTCATTTTCTTCATAGTATAAGTGGGCGGTAATAGCATCATCGGTTATTCCTGCAGGAAAAAGATTATGGTGACAATCCTTGCATGATTCATTCGGGATATATTTTACGGCATTATCAATTTCCGATTTCTTATCCCAATCGATAGAGGCGCTGTCTTTTGTCAGGTACGACCAAAGGTCGCGCATCCCTAAGTTGGCTTTTGCCGTATAATGTCCCCACGTATTTGTTTTGGGCGGCAGATGACAATCCACGCAATGGACCCTTGTTCCGCTTGCATTGTTATAATGCTTGGATAATTTCCATGAGTTTTCGGCATGAGGATGTATATGACATTTCATGCAAGACTCATCGGTCGAAAAATAGACTGAAGTTTGATATAATGAAAATACAATTCCAATGCCGACAATTAAACCGAAAAGGAAGAATAAAAATCTACCTTTAAAAGAGCGTTTATAATGGTAACCATAGTTGTTTTCACGTCGATTTTTTTTGCTCATATTTCCGCGTATTCAAAAAATTTATTGGGTGTGAAAATTTTAATGCAAAGAAAGCAAAAATTTATCAAATGCGTTCTGTTTTACGATTATTTAACATTGTTATACGCATTTCATGATAAAAAAAGTTATCACAACGAAAACAACTCGCTGGAGGCTAATAACTCTACTTTATTTTCAGATAGAACCGATAGGGCTTTTTCCAAATTATCAGGACGGATGATTACTAAGGCTCCTTTTCCGAACGAAAAAGCATACATGTATTCGATGAAAATATCCGCTTGAGTAATGATTTTCATTATTTTCGACAATGTACCCGGTTCATTGGGCATTTGCAGAGAGATAACATCGGTGACACTTACGGCGTATTTGTTTTCCCGCAATATTTCTCTTGCTTTTTCCGGATCGGAAACAAGTAGTCGGACAATTCCGAAATCGGAATTTTCGGCGACCGTAAAAGCAGTCATGTTGATGCCCGCATCCCCTAAAATTGTCGTGACATCAGTGAAACGACCTTTCTTGTTTTCTAAAAATATGGATAATTGTTTTACTAACATAATATTATATAAATTGATGACGATTATTTGAAATTTCTTTTGTCGATGACATGTTTGGCTTTCCCTTGACTTCGTTCAATGGTGCGCGGTTCGACCAAACGGACTTCCGGCGAAATAGTCAATACGCTTTGAAGGCGGTGTATGATTTGTTTCCGTAAATCAAGCATTTTGTTTACTTCGTCCGAATAAAATTCTTCTTTAACTTCTACCTGCACTTCAAAAGTATCTAAATTATTAACTCTATCCACAAGTAATAAGTAATGAGGTTCCAATTGCGGTATTTCACAGATAACGCTTTCCACTTGGGAAGGAAATACATTGACGCCCCGAATAATCAGCATGTCATCGCTACGTCCCAAAATACGGCTCATCCTCACGGAGGTGCGACCGCAGGCGCAGGGTTCATAATTTAAACTCGTCAGGTCGCGGGTGCGGAATCGCAGTAAAGGCATTCCTTCTTTAGTGATCGTTGAAAACACCAACTCACCGGTTTTTCCCGGAGGAAGAGGTTCGCCTGTCACCGGATCGATAACTTCAGGATAAAAATGATCTTCGCACAAATGCGTTCCGTTTTGACACTCGCATTCGTGTCCAACTCCCGGTCCAATAATTTCAGTCAAACCATAGATATCATACGCTTTAATTTTCAATTTTTCTTCCAACTCCTTGCGCATTCCTTCGGTCCATGGTTCCGCTCCAAAAGCGCCCACTTTCAGTTTAAATTCATCGCGGGAAATTCCGGAATCAAATAGGGCGTCTGCTAAGAATAAAGCATAAGAAGGCGTACAGGCTAAACCTACTGCGCCTAAGTCGTGCATCAACAGAATTTGTTTTTCTGTATTGCCGCTCGACATGGGAATAACCGTACCTCCAATCGTTTCGACTGCTGAGTGTGCGCCCAAACCGCCGGTGAATAAGCCGTATCCGTAGGATACCTGCACTACGTCGTTCTTTCCCAATCCGAAAGCGGTGAAACAGCGAGCGCCGACTTCTCCCCAGATGTTCAAATCGTTACGGGTGTATCCTACTACAATCGGTTTCCCTGTTGTACCCGAAGAAGCCTGTATCCTAACAATTTCCGATAAAGGAACGCTTAACAGTTGGAAAGGATAATAATCGCGTAAATCCTTTTTGGAAGTAAAAGGTAATTTGACAATATCGTCCAAACTTTGAATATCGGCAGGAGTAAGCCCATTCTCTTGCATTCTTTTCCGATACGGCTCGCAATTATGATAAACGCGCTCGATTGTTCTTTTCAGACGGATTTCCTGAAGTTTCCGCATATCCTTCCTGGACATGCATTCCATTGTCTCATTCCAAATCATGCAATTATTCAATTATTCAATTACTCAATTATTCATTTATTTAACCTTCACCTCAATAATAGAGTCAATATCATCCAAGTTCCCTTTCAATGTAAAGACAATATCTCCTGTTTTTTTGTCTTTTTTCCAAACCACCGGTTGTTCCAAATTGACGCCTTTCGCCGATTGGAACCCCGGAATATTTAAATCAAGTGTTGACGTGTTCTTGTCTAAAATATGAATATAATGGGTTTTACCGATGCAAGTTGTCACTCCCCATGTTTGTGGAGCAATGAAGCCTTGCTTGCTATTATACAGGGTATAACCATATTTTTTCATCCATTCGCCGACCTTTTGAAGACGTTCGACAAACTCGGGCTGAATCTTACCGTTCGGCATCGGACCTATATTTAACAGCAGATTGGCGCCGCTTCCAACAGTTTTAACAAGTAGTTGAATCACTTCTTTTGGCGATTTGAAATCATCGTCGGTGATATTAAATCCCCAGCTTTTATTCAATGTTTCGCAAGTTTCCAACGGAAGGTGGGAAACTTCCTGACCGCTCAATCCGGATTTATTTTCTCCCGGAACATCGCGTTCAAAAATCTGGTAATCTTCGCCGGGCAAGGGAGGAAGATGGTGGTTGTTTGCAATCAAACATTCGGGTTGCAGCTTGTGAATTAACGCATAGATTTCGGGACAATGCCAGTCAACATTTGTTTCGTGCGAAGTACGGTTTTTATCGGTAGTTTGATCCCAATAACCATCGAACCAAATGCCGGCAATCGGACCGTAATTGGTTAGTAACTCGGTAAGTTGAGCTTTCATAAAACGAATATACGAATCCCAATCGCTTTTGCCGGTTCTTCCCGCTTTTTGTCCTGTTCGTCCGGTTTCGTATTGATAATCGGGACGCATCCAGTCCAACAACGAATAATACAACACCAGCTTGATGCCTTGTTTATGACATTCGTCGGCTAACTGTTTAATCAAATCTTTACCATACGGCGTGTTCATAATGTTCCAATCCGACTGTTTGGTGTCCCAATTGCTGAATCCGTCGTGATGCCGTGAAGTGAAGGTAATGTATTTCATTCCGGCGTCTTTAGCGATTTTGACCCATTCTTTAGCATCAAACGCCTGAGGATTGAATATGTCTTGCAACCGTTTATAATCGGAACCTGTAATCGGACGATTATTCATTACCCATTCACCATCGCCCAACACGCTGTAAACTCCGAAATGGATGAACATTCCAAAGCGCGCGTCTTCGAACCATTGTGTGCTTGGTTTGGTCTGAGCCGATAAATTCAACACTAAAAATAAACCGGCGAATAAGTGGAAAATTTTTTTCATGAATCGTTTAATTATTAATTGTTTTCTTTTGTCCAATACATTGTTTTTCCAAGCGCCGGAATTCCTATATACCCGCGGACTTTCAGTTTTGTGGGCGATTCGAAATTCAGCTTACACTTGTATGTTTTTCCTTCTTCCGGGTCATAAATTTCTCCCCCAATCCAAACATCGTTTTTATCGTCGTATGTAAAATTCTTTAACAAGACAACATGGTCGGATTTTACTTTTCTCAACTCAGGATTGGGGTTTTTTTCATCGTACTTTGGAGTGCCATCCGGATGATTCGGATATTTAAGCCAGATAATCTTCCCTTCGTATTTTCCTTCAGCAATTTTATATATTTGGATACGGGATTCAGATTTTGTATCTGTCTTAATGACATAGTAAGTACCTATCAACTTATCGCCTTTGGATTGTGAAAATGCTTGAAAGCTCGTGAATAAGCCCATAAGCAACACAAATAGGATGCTTTTCTTCATAAATTAGTATCCGCGAATCGCTTTAATTCCAGGCAATACCTTTCCTTCGATAAACTCCAACAAAGCGCCGCCGCCGGTAGAAACATACGACATCTTATCGGCAAGACCGAATTTATTGACACAAGCTACGGAATCGCCGCCGCCAACCAATGAGAAAGCTCCTTTTTGAGTCGCTTTGACGATAGCTTCTCCTACTGCCAACGAACCGTGAGTGAAATTTTCAAATTCAAATACGCCGGTAGGACCATTCCAAAGAATCGTTTTAGAATTTTCAATTATTTTGGCAAACAGTTTTTCTGTTTCCGGACCTATATCCAACCCCTGCCAATGTTCTGGAATTGCATTTTCCGGAACAATTTGCGTTTTGGCGTCGTTGCTGAAACCGTCGGCGACTTTAGCGTCAACGGCTAAAACTAAATTGACGTTTTTGTCTTTTGCTTCTTTTATCAAGCTCAACGCTAAATCCAATTTGTCGTCTTCACAAATGGAATTGCCTATTTTTCCGCCTAATGCTTTTGTAAACGTGAAAGTCATTCCGCCGGCGATAATCAGATTGTCCACTTTGGTCAACAGATTTTCGATAACGTCAATTTTTGAAGAAACTTTTGATCCTCCCATAATTGCGGTGAAAGGAGATGCCGTATTTTTCAAAACCCGTTCAACCGCGTCAATTTCTTTTTGCATCAAGTATCCGAACAACTTATGTTCGCTATCGAAATAATCGGCGATAATAGCGGTGGAAGCGTGCGCCCGGTGAGCGGTGCCAAAGGCGTCGTTCACATAAACCGTTGCGTATGAAGCTAACTGCTTAGCCATTTCTTTTTGGTTGGCTTTTTCTGCTTTTTTAGCGGCAGCAATCACCTCTTCGCATGCATCCGCGGCTAAATCGCGAGGTTTACCTTCTTCAGCGGCGTAGAAGCGGAGATTTTCCAACAATAAGGCTTGTCCGGGTTTTAAGGCGGCTGATTTTTCAATCGCTTCTTTTCCTAAGCAATCGTTGGCAAATTCAATCGGAATACCTAATAATTCGGAGGTCCGACCTAAAATATGCTTCAAGGAGTATTTTGCATTCACTCCTGTGGGACGTCCCAAATGGGAACCGATAATAGCACTTCCGCCATCGGAAAGAATTTTCTTCAATGTAGGGATAGCAGCACGAATACGGGTGTCGTCCGTAATATTGAATTTTTCATCCAATGGTACGTTGAAGTCAACGCGAATAAAGACTTTTTGTCCCGAAAAATTAAATTTGTCTATTGTTTGCATGTTTTACTATTTGTGAATTATGAATTATAAGTTATGAATTATTCTGTCATCCCGCGCTTGACACGAAATCCCCCGATAACCCTTAAATCTTCTAATTAAAGAGGACTTTACCGACTTAACAGGGGATTGCGGGTCAAGTTCGTAATGACCGGTTAATGATTTTTTTCAAATTCCTGCATGGTTTCAATTAAAGCAACAACTGCTTCTTTCGGCAATGCATTATAAGTCGAAGCGCGGAAGCCGCCTACTGAACGGTGACCTTTAACTCCTACCATTCCTCGGGAAACGGCGAATTGATAAAATTCGGATTCCAACGCGCTGTATTCTTCATTCATGACGAAACAGATATTCATCAATGAGCGGTCTTCTTTGACAGCTGTTCCTTTGAACAATTTGTTCCGGTCGATTTCGGCATAGAGCAAATCCGCTTTTTCTTTGTTTCGTTTGTACATTTCTTTAACGCCGCCTAAAGCTTTCGCCCATTTCAAGGTTTGCAAGGTAGCATAAACCGACACAACCGGAGGGGTATTGAACAACGAGTTTTCTTTAATATGGGTACGGTAATCCAACATTGTAGGAATCGAGCGGGAAACTTTTCCCAACAGTTCATCTTTTACGATTACAAAAGTTACTCCTGCAGGACCCAGATTTTTTTGAGCGCCGCCATAGATTAATCCGTATTTGCTGACGTCAACCGGTCGAGAGAGAATATCCGATGACATATCGGCGACTAATGGCACCGGAGAACTGAGGTCGGCATGCAGTTCCGTTCCAAAAATCGTGTTGTTAGTAGTAATATGAAAATAATCCACATCCGCCGGAATCGTATATTTTTTTGGAATATACGTATAGTTTGCATCCTTGGAAGAAGCAACTTCGACCACTTCGCCAAAAAGTTTAGCTTCTTTTTGCGCCTTACTTGCCCACGTTCCGGTATTCAGATAAGCCGCTTTCTTCTCCAACAAATTAAAAGGGACCATGCAAAATTGCAAACTTGCTCCTCCACCGAGAAATACGACGGAATATCCGTCGGGGATATGCAGTAATTCTTTAAATAAAGCGACGGCTTCGTTGACCACCGCTTCAAAATCTTTGGAACGATGGCTAACTTCCATCAGTCCGATGCCCGACCCTGCGAAATCTTCTAATGCTTTAATTGTATTTTCCACTGTTTCTTTGGGTAAAATGGAAGGACCCGCATTGAAATTGTACTTTTTCATATAAATTATTAATATAATTAATATATAAGACCAATAATTTGAACGGACGAAGTTACGATTTTTTTTTCAATTCGGCAAAATATTTTTGATAGTTACAGCGAATAGGAAATTAACGGCTATGATGTTAGACTTATACTTACTAAATGAAGTCAACTTTCAAACAATTCTTTCAAATCAATTTCAAGCCCTTTGAAAATGCTAACGGGAACTTTGCCGGAAAATTCATACGTCGTTCCTTCATCATATTTTCCGTTTTCCTGTAAAATATAAACGGTAAGCCCTTTTTCGTTCGGATAGACAACCCAGTATTCTTTTACTCCGGATTGTTCGTATAAATCATATTTTTCCCGTAAATCGCGTTTGGCGGTAGAGGGCGACTGCACTTCAACAATCAAATCCGGAGCGCCGATGCAGCCGGCATCATCCAGCTTACTTTTATCACAGATGACACAAATATCCGGTTGTACGACCGTATCAATCTTTTCGTTGGCTGTTTCACCGTTTTTAGGTAAACGGACATCGAAGGGAGCATGATATATCCTACATTTGCCTTTTCGTTTTTTTACAAACCATTTAAAAATTGACAATAATTCAGAAGATATATCTGCATGAAACCGCGAGGGAGCAGACAGCATTTGGTAAGCCGTGCCATTAATCAATTCCCTGCGTTGTTCATCCATCCACGATAAATAATCGGCATAAGTATAATGAGTCTGGTTTAACAATCCGTACTCAGCGGGTGGTTCCTTCACAACGTAGGTTTCCTCCTGTTCATTCAAACGATAGGGTTTGATTTTCGTTTCCTTTATCACGATTTTATAATTTTTAATTAGTTTTTGGCTACAAAAATAAGTAAAAATATTTCAATAAAAAACAAATAAAAAATTTCTCACATAAAATTCACATAAAAAAAATGATTGTCGATAAAAGAATATTTTGTAACTTTACAGTGTCATTTTAAGGATTGCCACTTTTGTTATTTTATAAAACTATATATATGTTGAAACGATTGATAATATTATGTATTTGCTGTTATATCACAGCAAATTGCTATTCACAAAACTATGTTGCGGAATATCATTCAACGATGGGCAACGCTTGCTTGTTATTCAATTCAAGTAAATGGCGCTATGATGTTACAGGCGAAGGAACGATAGAATATAGCAGTCAAGAAACCGATGTACAAAACGTTTTACCTTCTTCATCACCCAAGACGATAAACCTATTTTATTTTCGTTCTTTGGATACGAACTATTATTTAGATGAAGAAGTGATTCCGGATTTTTCATTACAAACAAAATACGTTATAAAAGGCAAGCTCATAAAACCGGAATGGACGGTTGTTTCAGATAGTGTGAAAACAATAGAAAATTATTCTTGTGTGATGGCAAAAGGATTTGTACGAGGACGAAATTACACGGTTTGGTTCACTCCTGATATTCCTGTTTCCGCCGGACCTTGGAAATTATGGGGATTGCCTGGGTTGATTGTAGAAGCGCAGTCTGACGACAAAGCGGTAAATTTCTACATGACATCCTTAAAGAATACAAACGAAGAATTGACGGATCCGAAAGTGAAATCAACGATTACTCGCGAAGAATATAAAACCCGGTTTAATGAAGCGATGAGTAAAATTGAAAGACGCTTTCGTTCTGAGGGAACAAATGATGTAGATGTTAAAGTATCGATAAATAATCTTCCGGACAAAACTTTATTGGAATGAATCGTGGTTCCAAACTGTTTTTTCTGTCTGTATTGTTTTTCCATGCGGCAACAGTTTTTTCACAGAATGTCTTGTCGGGAAAAATCACTACTTTCGGAGGTACGGTTTTGCCGAATGTTCATGTAATGATTCAAGACGCCGGCAGCAAAAAAATATATGCTTTTACCACTTCTTCAAAAGATGGTAGTTACACATTGAACTATCAAGGGGAAATAAGTAATAAAAAGTTAGTATTCCGATTATTGGGTTACGATGAAGAAACGGTTGACTTGTCAGCCGTTTCTTTTCCATATAACGTCGTTTTATCTCCGACCGATCATGTTCTCAACGAAATAGTCATCAAACCTCAAGCCATACGCGAGAAAAAAGATACTACCGAGTATCTTGTATCTGCTTTTTCAGATGGAATGGAACACTCTATCGAAGAAGTTCTGAAAAAAATGCCGGGGATTGATGTTTCCGATAACGGAACGATTACATTTAAAGGAAGAGAGATTGAAAAAATTCTTTTGGATGATATTGATTTATTTGATAAAAACTATACTCTTGCCAGCAAAAATGTTCCCGCTAAATTTATTGATAAAGTACAAGCTATTGAAAATTATCATGATAACCGTTTACTTAAAGATGCTGAAAATTCAGAAAAAGTGGTTTTGAATTTGAATGTGCGGGACGACTTAAAAATGCAACGCCCCGTTGGACAAGCGTATGCTTCCGGAGGATATAATAATCGTTATTCCTTTCAACCCAATTTGTTAACAATGAATAAAAAGTTAAAGTTGTTTGATGCGCTAAATATAAACAATTCGGATTTATCTTCTTCATTTTCTTCAGAAAATCATTTGAATTCATTCGTTGGAAATTTAGATTCCTATACTAGTGCAGAGGTGGTGAACAATCCTTTCCTCTCATTCCACGATAATATCAAAAGCGCCGAAACCCGGCAAGCATTTAATTCATTAAACTTTGTTTATCAACCGGTGGAACCATTACAAATCACCGGAAATTTGTTATTCGACCAAACTCGGAAATATTATACCGACCATACCCAAATTTTATATTTTCCCGATTCTATACGAATCGACCGTACTTCTCATATCAAGGAAAAGCCGCAAACGATTTATGGAATGCTTCGATTGAAATACGATATGAGAGATAATATGTCGTTGATATATATGGTAAAATACAATAGTTATAACCATTCAGGCGCGAATGAGTTTTTTATCCCGGAAGCCCGTTTATCAAATACATTAGGAATCAATCGTTTTTTATCCAATGATTTAGAATTTACTATCGCTATGCAAGACAGTACAGCGTTGGTTTTCAAAGCTGCTACTTTTTTCAATCATAATTCTCAACGCTTTAATTATTTACTGCTTGAAACTTCTGATCCGGCAATCGATCAAAATGCGCGGGCTACTATATTCCAATACAATGCCTCTGCAAAATATTACAATAGAAGCAATAGAAAATTTTTTTATACGTTGGAGACAAGCCTGAAACGGAGCAAACAGGATATGAACATTAGGAAGATTTATCAAAATGCAACGAACGAGTCCGCCGGTTCTTTAGATGATGCATCCCTTCTTGTTAATGCAGATATAACCTATAAAATAGGAATATCTTCTGTTTTATTCCAATCCGGGATAGGTTATAGAAAACAACAACTCAATGTTTCGGACAGTACGCGTAAAAATGACCAACGGTTTGAATATTCTCCGCGCTTGTCTTATCTGTTAGCGTTAGGACGCCATAGAATTTCGCTATCAGGAAACTACACTCAAGGGAAATTTTCGCTTTTAGATTATTTGGATTATTTTACGGATTACAGAGATCAAAAGTTTGGAGCTAAGGTTTATTCCTATGGATCAACATTTGGATATATTGTTTCTTATATTTATGCAGGTCCTCTTCTTCAGCCTTTTTTCTATATAAGTTATGTAAATACTTTTAGTAAGAACAGATATGCTACTCAAACCTATATCGGATCAGAAATGAATTATTCGTCACTTATTCCGGGAAATAATAAGAAAGACCAATTTCTATTTACCAACTTTAAAACGTATATCGATAAAATCAGGCATGGAATTGATTTGAATAGCAGTCTTTATTATTCGGATTATTTCAATGCCGTAAATTCGGAGGCGTTGCGAAAAAATAAAATGCTATCTTCCACTTCCCGTTTTTCAATAAAGTCGGTTTATGATATTCCATTCAATTATACATTAGGCGTTCGTTTTAATTACAGTTCTTTCCAAACGGATTTATTATCCGGTAGAAGTAATACCATCAATTATTCTCTTTTTCAGGATTTTCTATACAAACCTACTCGACGGCTGAAAATTAAAACCAGTGTTGATGAATACTTTTTAGGGAGAAATCACAGTTATTTTTATTTGTTCATTCGCCCCGATATTTCTTATTCATTTCCAAAATACCGGCTTTTAGTAGGTGTGAATGCTTATAATATTTTGAATAATATCCGCATTGCAGATTATCAATTAAACGATTATTATTCAATGAATGAGTATTATACAATCGTTCCGGCGCAATATATGTTGAATGCACAATACCAATTTTAATTCATCTTTCACCTTATAAACAACAACTCCCTGTATTTCGGCAACGTCCACAATTCATCATCCACAATCAGCTCCAATTGATCGACTTGATAGCGGATTTCGCCAAGGTAGGGCGCTACTTTGTCGTGATATTCAATGGCTTTGGAACGAACGTTTTCGATGATGTTTGCAATTTTCCGGGCTTCCACCATTTCTTCGGTTTTTATTTTAATCACGGAAATACGTTCGGAAATTTCTTCGATGATTTCCAAATCCTGCGCCGACAACCGACAGGCTTTTTCGTTGTCATAGACCTGATGAATCTTGTAAACATTATCAAGCAAAATGGACTGGTATTTTTTTGCAACCGGAATGATATGATTCAGAATCAAATCGCCTAAAACACGCGCTTCAATTTGGATTTTCTTCGTATAAGTTTCCCATTTTACATCGTTGCGAGCATGTAACTCCCTTTCGCTGAATACGCCGATACTCTTAAATAATTCAATGGATTGGGGTTTGATATAGGCGTCAATCGCTAATGGGACGCTGTTTTCACAGTCTAACCCGCGTTTTTTTGCTTCTGTTTTCCATTCGTCGCTATAACCGTTACCGTCGAAACAAATCGGTTTGGATTCTTTGATGTATTTTTTCAATACGCCAAAAATCGCTTTTTCCTTACTTGCTCCTGCTGCAATCTGAGCATCGACCGTTTTCTTAAATTCGGTAAGTTGCGCTGCAACAATTGAATTTAAAACAATCATAGCAGCCGAACAGTTGGCGGAAGAGCCTACGGCTCGAAACTCAAAACGATTTCCGGTAAAAGCAAACGGTGACGTCCGGTTGCGGTCGGTATTGTCTAAAAGTACTTCAGGGATTTTAGCTACGCCTAATTTCATTTTTAGCTTGTCATCGACTACGATGGCTTCTTCACCTGTACTTTTTTCCAATTTATTCAACACAGCGGAAACCTGTGAACCGAGAAATACGGAAATGATTGCCGGTGGCGCTTCGTTCGCTCCCAATCGGTGAGCATTCTGAGCGGTCATAATCGATGCTTTCAATAGACCGTTATTTTTGTAAATAGCCATCAAGACGTTAACAACAAAGGTAATGAAGCGTAAATTTTCTTCGGGGGTTTTCCCGGGAGTCAAAAGACCGACACCTTCTTCCGTTCCTAACGACCAATTGTTATGTTTTCCCGAACCGTTGATTCCTGCAAAGGGCTTTTCGTGTAGCAACAAACGAAAACTGTGGCGGCGGGCGATTTTTTTCATCAGTGACATAAGCAGCAAGTTTTGATCGACCGATAAATTGGTTTCACCGAATATCGGAGCTAATTCAAATTGGTTGGGCGCTGCTTCGTTATGCCTTGTTTTTAATGGAATACCGTATTTATAAGCTTCATATTCCAAATCTTTCATATAAGCTTGCACCCGTGTCGGAATAGAACCGAAATAATGATCATCCAATTGCTGGTTTTTAGCCGATTCATGTCCCAATAGTGTACGACCGGTCAGCATTAAATCGGGGCGTGTGGCATACAATCCATCATCCACCAGAAAAAACTCCTGTTCCCATCCCAAGTAAGAAATTACTTTTTTCACGGATGAATCAAAATAGTGACATACGTCGGTAGCAGCTTTATCTACTGCATTTAACGCTTTCAACAAAGGAGTTTTGTAATCCAAAGCTTCACCGGTATAAGAAATGAAAACGGTGGGAATACAAAGCGTGTCATCGACAAGGAAAGCAGGCGAAGACGGATCCCAAGCCGTATAACCACGCGCTTCGAACGTGTTGCGAATGCCGCCGCTGGGGAATGAAGAAGCATCCGGTTCCTGTTGAGCCAGCAATTTTCCGGAAAATTCTTCAATGATTGGTCCACCGGGCATCCCGATATATTCGATAAAAGAATCATGCTTTTCTGCAGTACCTTCCGTCAACGGCTGAAACCAGTGTGTGTAATGCGTAGCGCCTTTTTCCAAAGCCCACATTTTCATGCCGGCAGCCACGTGATTTGCTAAATTGCGGTCTAAGGTTTCCCCTTTTTCAATAACATCTGTAAGCGCTTCCATAGTTTCTTTCGTGAGATATTTCTTCATCTGCCGTTTATTGAAGACACACTTACCATAATATTCGGAAGTTAACTGTTGGGGTGATGATACCGGTACCGCTTTTTTCTTAAAAGCTTCTTCTACTGCTTTAAATCGTAAGTTCGACATATTATTATTTTTAGCTAAACTATTTATACAACTTTTTTTAATAGTTCATCAACTTCTTTTTTCAAGATTGGTAAATGATTTTTGAGTATTACCCAGACAATAGACGCGTCAATATTATCGTAAGAATGAATGACGCGGTTACGAAAATCTACAATTTGCTTTGTATGGCTCAAAATTTCAACTTTTTCTTCTTGACGAAATTTATTGACAGCCTCTCCAATAATTCCCAATTGCCTTTCGACTGCACTTTGCGTTTTTAGGTCGGATTGATAATCCGAAAAATTTTCTATTTCTTTCAGAAAGTTATCTATCAATGAAATAGCATAATGAGTGTCAGATAAATATTTTATGGCTTTCTCGGTCATAAATTAATTTTTTAGTACGTTCAACTTCTTTTTTGAAAAACGGATTGCGTAAGGAGTTTTCCGTCAATAAATCTACTTTCCGGTTAAATAACGATTCAAGATTATCCCACAAAGTGATTAAATTCTCTCCACGCTCTTCTGGAGGCAATTCTGCAACCTCAACAAAAATATCTATGTCACTCGTATCCTCATTAAATTTTGATGATAATGCCGATCCGAAAAAATACAATTTATTGACAGCCGAATTATTATTACACAGATCGGCTAATCTTTTCTTGTATTTTTTTATCTGGAACAAAAAGAATTATTTTATGTGCAAAGGTAGAAAAAAAATGATAATTTTGCTTTGTTTTTTACTAAGTTATATCCTCTCCGCAATCCAGTCCCCAACTTCCGACGTCATATATGCTTTCCCTTTTTCTGCGATATCTTCGGTGACAATTTTTTCGGAAAGCGAAGCATTGACTGCATCGCGGATTGCTTTTCCTTCGTCAGGCAGATGAAAAGCGTATTCAAACATCAATGCGGCTGAAAGAATTGTTGCTAAGGGATTCGCAATGTTTTTCCCCGCAGCTTGCGGATAGGAGCCGTGAATCGGTTCAAACAAGGAAGTATGAATGCCTATCGAAGCTGAAGGCAACATCCCCAGCGAACCGGTGATTACCGATGCTTCGTCGGTTAAAATATCACCGAACATATTTTCCGTCACCAATACATCGAAGCGTTTGGGATATTGGATGATTTGCATGGCTGCATTGTCCACAAACATGTATTCGGTTGCTACTTCCGGAAACTCTTTTTCAAGTCGTTGAGAAACTTGTCGCCAAAGACGGGAAGTGCTCAAGATATTGGCTTTGTCAACCACTGTCAATTTTTTTCGACGTCTCATGGCGAAATCGTAAGCTAAACGAACAATCCGTTCAATTTCTTCAACGGTATAGACGCATGTGTCGTAAGCAGTTGTTCCATCTTCGCTTCTACCTTGTGGACGACCGAAATAAATGCCTCCGGTTAATTCGCGAATGCAAATGAAATCAGCTCCATCCACCAAATCGGCGCGAAGAGGCGATTGATGAACTAACGAAGGAAAGGTTGTCACCGGACGAATGTTTGCATACAGTCCCAAGCGTTTGCGCATGGTCAATAAGCCTTGTTCGGGACGAACTTTTGCCGAAGGGTCGTTATCGTATTTCGGCGAACCGATAGCGCCGAATAGGACGGCGTCCGATTTCATGCAAAGCGCATGGGTTTCTTCGGGATAGGGATTACCCACTGCGTCTATGGCGGCAGCGCCGGTGAGGGCTTCTTTGTAATTCAACGCATGTCCGAACTTCCGGCAGACGGCTGAAGTCACTTTTAATGCTTGCGCAACGATTTCCGGACCTATTCCGTCTCCGGATAAAACGGCAATGTTTAGTTTCATTCTCTGTTAAATTTAACGTATTTAGGAACACTTGGTATATAATCGTCGTTATCCCATAAAGTGCTTGTAATCATTAAATCTGCACTATAACGATTACATGCTATAGGAACATTATGAATCCTGCATTGACGAAGCAACATCAGTATATCGGCTTCGTGCGGCTGAGCGCTTAAGTCATCGATTAGGAAGATTGCCAAATTTATTTCGTGGCGCACCACCATTGCAGCGATTTCAGCATCTCCGCCTAAAGGTCCGGAATTTACGCAAAAAATATCGGCTTTGATGCCTATGGCTTCGAAGGCAGATTTAATTAGTCCTCCTGTTGTTCCGGTACAAACCAGCTTGTGTTTAGACAATGTTTCGGCATTAAATACCGTCCAATCTACCATATCGGCTTTCCGTTGATCATGCGCTACTATCGCAATTGTTAGCTGTTTGTTCATTGTTATGAAATAATTATGAATTATGAATTATAAATTATAAATTATGAATTATCATTTACAAAAGTACTTAAATTCCGGTAAATATTATCTCATATTTACATATTTTCAATCATATTCAACATTTTGACGGTTGCTTTGATTGCAGCCACGGTTTGGTCAACATCCAATCCTTTGGTTTTTATATTTTTCCCTTTAAAATTCCATACGATGGTTGTTTGAACCAAAGCGTCCGTGCGTCCGCCGGGTGGAATAGAAACGTTATAATCGACCAAATCGGGTTTAGGTTTATCCAATTTCGTATATATCTTCCACAATGCTTTTGAAAAAGCATGGTATTGACCGTCTCCCGGCGCCGTTTGCTCATGTTCTATTCCATTAATCTCGATTCGTACCGTTGCTGTCGGACGTAAACCTTGGGTTAGCGATAAGGAATAGTTAATCAATTTTATCTTTTCTGTGCCATGCGTATGCAATACATCGGAAATGATATAGGGCAAATCGTCTTGAGTAACAATTTCTTTTTTATCGCCTAATTCGATAATCCGTTCGGTAACTTTCTTCATGGAAACATCATCCAGCTCAATTCCAATTGCTTCCAAATTTTTCTTGATGTTGGACTTCCCTGAAGTTTTTCCTAAAGCATATTCGCGATTCCTGTCGAACCGTTCCGGTAATAAATTGTTGTAATAGAGATTATTTTTATTATCGCCGTCGGCATGGATACCGGCGCACTGGGTAAACACATTGTCACCGATAACCGGTTTATTGGCAGGAATGCGGGTTCCGGAATAAGATTCAACGATACGGCTAACTCTATTTAAGTTATTCTCTATCACGTTCGTATTGACGTCCAATTGGTCATGGAGTACGGCAATGACACTTGCTAAAGGCGCATTTCCCGCTCTTTCTCCCAATCCGTTAATAGTTGTATGAATACACGAAATTCCGGCTTGAACGGCGGAAAATACATTTCCGACCGCTAAATCGTAATCGTTATGGGCATGAAAATCAAATCGAAGTCCTGGATAGTGTTCAATCATTCGTTTACAAAATTCACTTGTATTTAATGGATTAAGTATTCCTAACGTATCCGGAATCATGAAATGTTTAATATTTCTGTCTTTCAAATGATCCATTAGAAAGAAAACATGTTCAGGGGAATTTATCATTCCGTTTGACCAGTCTTCCAGATAAATGTTCATTTCAATGCCCATTTTTTCAGCATGGTCTAAAACCGAGCAAATATCAAGCAGGTGTTCTTCGGAAGTTTTGCGAAGTTGTTCTTTACAATGCTTTAATGATCCTTTACACAAGAGATTCATTACTTTGCATCCTGCATTTTTTACCCAATTTAAGGAAATGTCACCATCTACAAAACCCAAAACTTCGATTCGGTCCATAACATTGTTTGCACTCGCCCATTGGGAAACTCGCTTTACTATTTCAAATTCGCCTGCCGATACTTTCGCAGAAGCTATTTCTATGCGATCGACATTTAAATCTTCAATCAATAAACGGACAATGTGCAATTTTTCAGTGACAGCGAATGAAACGCCTGAAGTTTGCTCTCCATCACGCAAGGTTGTGTCGAGTATTTCAATTTTCATACTCTTCAATCTTTTCTTTTTTGCTCAACAGATAGTCTATGTCATCAAAACCTTTCAAAAAACATTCTTTCTTATATGCGTTTATAGCAAATTTTTCCGATTTTCCGGTAGCATTATTTGTAATCAATTGTTTTTCCAAATCAACGGTTAATGTTGTTTTAGGATTTTTATCTACTGACGCAAATATTTCCGCCAAAAAATTATCGGAGATAACTACCGGCAATAGGAAATTGTTCATTGCATTATTTTTGAAAATGTCGGCAAAAAAACTGGATACTACAACTTTGAATCCATGTCCGGCAATTGCCCACGCTGCATGTTCACGGCTTGAACCGCTTCCAAAGTTTTTTCCTCCAACTAAAATTTCACCTTTATAGATCGGGTTGTTTAAAACAAAGGATTCAATCGGACGATCGTTTTTATCGTATCGCCAATCGCGAAAAAGATTGTCACCGAAGCCTTCTTTGGAAGTAGCTTTCAGGAAGCGCGATGGAATGATTTGGTCTGTGTCCACGTTTTCTATCGGAAGCGGGACTACCGTACTTGTTAATGTTATAAATTTGTCCATAATCTTGTTTATTTTTTTGCGTGTACATTTTCGTTCTACAAAAACTCCCTTGGGTCAGTCAATTTTCCTGTGATTGCCGCTGCCGCCGCTACCATTGGGCTTGCCAAAATTGTTCTTGCTCCCGGACCTTGCCTGCCTTCGAAATTGCGATTCGATGTCGATACGGCATATTTTCCGGAAGGAACTTTGTCGTCGTTCATCGCCAAACAAGCGGAGCATCCCGGTTGGCGGATTTCAAAACCGGCTGCTTCCAATATTTTATCCAAGCCTTCTTCATGAATTTGTTTGGCAACATTCCATGACCCCGGAACTAACCACACTATCAGATTCTTTGCTTTTTTCTTTCCTTTAACTATTTGGGCGAACGCGCGGAAATCTTCAATTCGTCCGTTGGTGCAGCTTCCCAGAAAGACATAGTCAACCGGTTTCCCAATCAATTTTTCTTCCGGTTTAAATCCCATGTATTTTAGTGCATTGAGATACGATGTGCGGGACGATTCGTCGATTGATTTTAATGCCGGAATCGTGTGATTGATACCCATTCCCATGCCGGGATTCGTACCGTAAGTGACCATCGGTTCGATGTCGGCGGCATCAAGAACGACTTCCTTGTCAAATCGAGCGTCTTTATCCGACGGTAACGTTTTCCAGTAAGTTAGCGCTTTATCCCAAGCTTCGCCTTTCGGAGCAAACCGACTGTTTTTGATATACTTGAACGTTGTTTCGTCCGGAGCGACCATACCGCCGCGAGCGCCCATCTCGATAGAAAGGTTGCAAAGCGTTAAGCGTCCATCCATTGAAAGGTTTTCTATCGCTTCTCCTGCGTATTCCACAAAGTAGCCGGTAGCGCCTCCCGTGGTCATTTTTGAAATGACATAAAGCGCCATATCTTTTGCCGTAACGCCCGGTTTCAATCGGTTTTTAAGTGTAATCCGCATGGTTTTCGGACGGGATTGGAACACGCATTGAGTGGCTAGAACCATTTCCACTTCACTCGTGCCGATTCCGAAGGCGACAGCTCCCATAGCGCCGTGAGTCGATGTGTGCGAATCGCCGACAACAATGGTCATTCCCGGCAAGGATAATCCGTTTTCAGGACCCACTACGTGCGTAATACCATTTAATTCGTGACCCACAGGAAAGTAATCAAGCCCAAAATCTTTAACATTTTTATTCAAAGCTTCTACTTGCGCTCTGGAAATCGGGTCTTGAATCGGAAGTTCCTGATTCAATGTCGGGATATTATGATCCGGCATACAAGTGATTTGTTTCGGACGGAAAACTTTCAATTTCCGCCGGCGAAGTCCTTCAAAAGCTTGGGGACTTGTAACTTCATGAACATACATCCGGTCGATGTATAATTGGGTGGGACCATCTTCCACTTCGGTGACAATGTGTTTGTCCCAAATCTTATCAAACAATGTTTTTCCCATACTGTAATTTTATTTTATAAATTTATTAATAGCATCAATATACGCTTCGACAGAAGCGGCGATAATATCGGTATTCGCCGAAAATCCGTAGTAGTTGACTCCGTCATGTTCGACCTGCATGTGAACTTTTCCTACATCGTCGCTTCCTTTATTAATCGCTTGAATTAAAAATTCTTGAATGTTCATCTGACGGTGGATAATCTGTTTCACCGCTTTGATAGCGGCATCGACAGGACCATTGCCCGAAGAGGCGGCTTCAAATTTCTCGCCGGCGATGTTCAGACATAGACTTGCTACCGATTGAATGCCCACCCCGGAAGTTACTTGAAGATATTCCAATTTTATCCGGTGTGAATCGGTACGGTCTTTTCCTGCAAGCACAAGAAGGTCGTCGTCGCTCACGTCTTTCTTCCGGTCTGCCAATTTAAGAAATTCTTCATACACTTGGTCTAATCTTTCCGGTGACAAATCAACGCTCAGGAGATGGAGACGGTGTTTTAAGGCGGCATGTCCGCTGCGGGCGGTTAACGCAATCGTATTCGCATCTATTCCCACATCGGTAGGGTCGATAATTTCGTAATTCTCCCGATTTTTTAAGATGCCATCTTGGTGAATGCCTGAAGAATGAGCGAAGGCGTTTCGTCCGACAATCGCTTTATTGGGCTGGATTGGCATATTCATTAGGCTGGAAACCATCCGGCTTACAGGATAAATATGTTTGGTGTTGATATTGCTTTCGATTCCTAATTCTTTATGACTTTTGAGAATCATCACTATTTCCTCAAGGGATGTATTTCCGGCGCGTTCACCGATTCCGTTAATAGTTACCTCAGCTTGGCGGGCGCCATTCATAATTCCTGCCATTGTATTAGCGGTAGCCATCCCCAAATCGTTGTGGCAATGAGTAGAAATAACGGCTTTATGAATATTTTTTACATTCTCCAATAGGAATTTGATTTTTTCCCCGTATTCTGCCGGAAGGCAATATCCGGTGGTATCCGGAATATTTACGACTGTAGCTCCGGCATTAATCACAGCTTCCACCACCGATGCCAAATATACATTGTCGGTTCGACCGGCGTCTTCGCAGTAAAATTCCACATCTTCTACGTATTTTTTAGCATATTCGACGCTGGCAACAGCCCGTTTAAGTATTTCATCTTCCGTCGAATTGAATTTATACTTAATATGGTAAGGCGAAGTTCCGATTCCGGTGTGAATCCGTTTCCGTTTCGCAAATTTTAGCGCATCGGCGGCAACGTCGATGTCTTTTTCTACCGCACGGGTTAGGGCGCATACAATAGGCCATGTGACGGCTTTTGAGATTTCAACTACTGAATTAAAATCTCCCGGACTGGAAATAGGGAATCCTGCTTCGATGACATCAACCCCTAATTTTTCCAAGACTTGCGCTACTTGAATTTTTTCAATAGTGTTCAACTGGCAACCGGGAACTTGTTCACCGTCGCGCAAGGTAGTGTCGAAAATAAAAAGTTTGTTGTTCATAAAATGTATTTATATTTAATGAAAAAAAACCTCTCCCGACCGATGCGAGAAAGGTTTTACTACTTTATACCTAATATATAACTTACATACCGTTCTCGCTTCATCTTGTTTTTTGCAAGAGAATACCGATGATTGCGAGTAACAAACCGTATGTAATAAAATTATTCATTTGAGAATATCTTCAACTATTAAATTGTTTGCAAAGGTAGAAAGTGTTTTTCAAATGTGCAAACATTGCAATGAAAAAAATAAAAAAATTTTATCAATTAACACTTTTTCTCAACAAAATGAATCCTAACACCACAATCGCACCGACTGCTATCCATACAATTCTTGTATTTCGTACGAGTTTTTCTTTCGACGCCGATTGTAGAGACGCATCTTGCCGCGTCTCTACGGTTTGTGTCCCGTTGAGGATTTCCGTTCCGGTTGTCCGGCGTTCGGTTTGCTGTTCCGCATGATTCGTC
>Ga0123354_10000731_pt1 | contig 35333 bp, 24 predicted proteins | sample TergutLab28metaG_2_FD_97872 | JGI IMG/M metagenome (GOLD analysis project Ga0123354, IMG submission 97872) | Labiotermes labralis P4 segment gut microbial communities from Petit-Saut dam, French Guiana - Lab288 P4 | ecosystem: Host-associated > Arthropoda: Insects > Digestive system > Gut ... | reverse complement strand
GCGTAAGCTTGCAGTTCAACCTTGCGTAACTCTGACCTTCAGCCTTACGCAAGGCTGGAGGGGTCGGTTGCGCAAGGCTGAGGGGGTCAGTTACGCAAGGCTGCAACTGTTTCATATACAATGCGTACCCATATTCTCTTCTTTACGAGCAGATACAATTTCAATTTTTCTTGTTGTGTTTTATATATCAGTTAGTTAAAAGGAAGCGCGAAACATTAGTTATTACAAATTAAACGACACCCAATCAGATTGTAATTTTTTTTTTATAACTTTGTCCAATCTATGATTTAAAATTAGTAAAATGTTTTTAAAAGCAGCGTTTAAAGATGCGTCGGTATTTGTACAACTGTTGATGCTTCTCGTAGTCATTACTTTTGGTTTTTTCCTTGCTTTATTTCTTACTTCTTTATTGATTATATCTAAATTCGGAATATCACCGGAAACAATCAACGAAATTCAGCAAAATATATTCAATTACCCTGACTTAATAAGACAGACGCAATTTCTGCAAATGATTGGAATTTTTTTGCTCCCTTCTATCATTTGCGCATGGCTGTTTAGCGATAATTATAAAGAATATCTCCACGCCGATCAACCCATCCATCCGCCGGTAGCCGTTTGGGCGGTTATCAGCATGATTGTCGCCGTTCCTTTTCTTAATTTGACTTACTCGTTCAATCAACAAATGGTATTTCCGGAAGCGTTTCGAGGTCTGGAAAACTGGATGAAAGCTTCGGAAGCAGAGGCAGACAAGGTTACTCAATTGATGCTTGATACGAAAAATATTTCAACGATCATTTTTAATTTTCTGACTGTTTGCTTAATAGCCGCCTTATGTGAAGAATTTATGTTCAGGGGATTATTACAAACGATTTTTGGAAGGATATTCCGGAATCCGCACGCAATCATCTGGGCGGTCGCTATCTTGTTCAGCGCCGTTCATCTTCAATTTTACGGATTCATCACCCGCATGCTTTTAGGCGCTTGGTTAGGTTACCTGACGTATTTTACGAAAACAATCTGGATTCCTGTGTTGGCGCATTTTACCAATAATTTTTTAACTGTCGGCATCTATTATTTATTCCGGAGCGCTCCGGATGAAATGCAAAAAATCGATGTAATCGGCTCCGGTTCCACATGGGGGCTTTCCGTCGCTTCGTTAGCATTATTTATTTTCTGTTTCAATCAAATTAAAAAAGCAACCGTTCCATGAAGCAGTATTTGAATTTATTAGACCGTGTACTTTCCGAAGGCGTAAAAAAAGAAGACCGGACGGGAACAGGAACAATCAGCTTGTTCGGACATCAGATGCGATTTGATTTGTCCGAAGGATTTCCGTTATTAACAACCAAAAAATTGCATTTGAAATCCATTATTTACGAATTGCTTTGGTTCTTAAAGGGCGATACCAATATTCGCTATCTGAATGAAAACGGCGTGCGGATATGGAACGAATGGGCGGATGAAAACGGCGATTTGGGACCGGTTTACGGATCGCAATGGCGTTCGTGGCAAGATTATTCGGGTGGAACCATCGACCAGATCACTCAAGCCGTCGATACGATTAAAACCAATCCCGATTCGCGGCGGATTATTGTCAGTTCGTGGAATGTAGCCGCTATCCCTTCGATGAAGCTGCCTCCCTGTCACTGTTTCTTCCAGTTTTATGTTGCCGGCGGAAAGCTTTCCCTGCAATTGTATCAGCGTAGCGCCGATATTTTTCTGGGCGTTCCGTTCAACATTGCTTCGTATGCCCTGTTATTGCAAATGATGGCGCAGGTGACCGGACTTCAACCCGGTGATTTCGTTCACACTTTGGGCGACGCACATATTTATATGAATCATCTGGAACAGGTGAAACTGCAACTGACGCGAGAACCTCGTTCCCTGCCGGTGATGAAAATCAATCCCGAGAGAAAATCCATTTTTGATTTTCAATACGAAGATTTTGAATTGGAAGGATACGATCCGCATCCGCATATACAGGGAGTCGTTGCTGTGTGATTGAATAATTGAGGGATTGAAGGAGTATGATAATATCAATTATTGCAGCAATAGGGAAAAACAACGAAATAGGGAAAGGCAACGAACTGCTTTGCCGGTTGCCTGCCGACATGAAACGCTTCAAAACGCTCACATCCGGACATACGGTTGTCATGGGTCGCAAAACATTTGAATCGCTGCCCAACGGCGCTTTGCCCAACCGGAGGAACATTGTCGTCAGCCGTAATCCCGACTTAGTTATTGAAGGCGTCGAAGTCGGTTCGTCTTTGGATCATGCCTTACTGAAATGTATCGACGAAACGGAGGTTTTCATCATCGGGGGCGCTCAAATTTATGCACAAGCTTTATCGGCAGCCGATAAATTATACATCACCCGGATTCATGCCGATTTTCCCGAAGCCGACGTTTTTTTCCCTTTCATCGACCGTAATATATGGAAAGAAACCAACAGGGAAACCTTTCCTGCCGATGAAAAAAATCCGTTTTCGTTTTCGTTTGTTGAGTTTGAACGTTAGAACGACGGCCTTCTACCGCCTCCTCCGCCACCGCCGAATCCTCCTCTTCCGCCGCCGAATCCTCGTCTTGGAGCCATATCGCTTTCTTTCAAAAAACTCGATTTAGGAAATATGGAAAAACGATAGATGAAACTGGCTAAAAAGTAACTGGGAATTACGTTGGTTTGGGAGAATTGCAAGTTGCTTGCCGATTGAGAAGCTGAAATATTTTTTCGATCCTGTAGAATATCAAAAACCTGTAATTTTACCGATCCGGTTCCATATTGTTTTTTGAATAACTGTTTCGTAATAGCAGCATTCCAAATGGTTTGAGAAACATTGTATCCAACGGGATAACCACTTCTCCAAGCCCTGTTTATATCGCTATCGAAAATCCAGCCCGGCAAGAAAGTCCATTGGATATTTGCTCCCCAAGCATAATTGTATATTTTCTGATTGTTTTGAGGAACAGCCGTATAGGAAATATTATTATAATTAACCATTCCGTTTGTTCCTATATAAAGACTGTCGTTCAGTTGCAATCTTAAGTTCAGATTATCGCCAATCATCCGTGATTGCATCGTGTTTTTCAGACTGTTTACGTATGAATTATCATCGGATAGACGCGCAGAAATCGAGTTTCCTATCGAGAATTTTTTACTTAGAGGCTTATTAATCATTCCCATCAAAAAAGCATTCCAGTTTCCGTTAATATTTTCGTAAGTAGTCAAATTTCCTTTTCCGGTTCCCTGCACCTGAGTAACCGTGATGATATCGTTGAGAACATAATTTCCATTCAACCTGAAGGCATACATCAATTGAGTCTTTGGAACATATTTATTGAATTCCACCCGAAGATTATTGGTATACCCCGGTTTCAAATTCGGATTCCCTTGCGTTTGATCGTTGGGATGGTTAATATCTACATAAGGATAATCCCGGAGCTGATCGGCCGATGGCTGATTTGTAGTACCTTCGTAGACAATCCGCAGGTTGGAACGTTGATCAATAATATACCTGAAATTTACTGTCGGAGAATAATTTACAACATTTATCGGGATAGAAGAAATTAGCGAATCACCCTTTATGAGAGGCAATTTCCCATATAATCCATTTGGCAATAATTGCGGAAAGAGAGCGTTTGCACTCGGTTGATAGGTTTCATTGGTTGCTGTGGACGGATCAATATTAAACCCAAAAGTCAGGTTGAATTTTTTACGGTCGGCTTTGAAATTAAGTCCTATCCGCTGATCGGTTGCATTTCGTAAAACCGTCCTGCTCTGACTCGGCACAATCAAAGCGGTATCCATAAGTACGAAGCCCGCGTAATCCATACCCTCCTCCATGTCTTGCACGATATTATAGGTAGAGTTTTTGCTTTCCGTCTCGGAATACGAATACCGGTACAACAATTGAATGAAATTATTATGTCCGACAGGTTCCACGTAAGAAAACGTTGTGCTGATATTGTCGGTTAAAGCCCTGTTTTCAGCGCTTTGGTTTAGTGCAATAAGAGAATAAAGCGAATCCATCGAGTCGACCGGATAGTAGGTAATGTTCTTCGGTTGAGAATAATTATTATTGTAATTTCCGCTCATACTGACGCTAAGCACCCTTCCTTCCTTTGGAAATTTGAACGAATAATTTAAAGTACCTCCAAATGAAAGTGAATTTCCCCTTGAAGAAGTAAGCGATTTCGAATCCAGTAAAACAGATTGATCATCCATATTGATTCGTTTGTCGAACCCTAATCCGTCTTGACCTGGTTGATTAAAGCGAATATTAGGACTGATGATAAAAGCGTTTTGCTTGTTAGGATTCCAATCGATCCGAAGATTGGTATTGAAATTATTTCCTAAGTTGTTATAGTCCTGATTGATTATTTCCTGCTGTGTTAATGCTTGAGCAAAAGTAATTTGAGAAACATCGGAATGTACCGTTCTGCTTTGTTTACTGTAACGGATATCTCCATTTACATTTAATTTCTGGGAAAATTCCTTATTGATATTAAGCATATAGTTTTGAGACTGTGCAATTCCCGGTATATTAAAATTTCCGCCTCCGCCGCCTCTATTACCGCCGCCACCGCCGCCGCCTGTAATATCGGCTCCACCCATATTATTGGTGTTGTTGATGCGGGTGATTAGCGCATAACTATCGCCCCCGCGTTGATGTCTGATAAAAGCGTTTTCGTTATATCGCAAATCATTATCGTTTTGAGCATCCTGTCCAGCTCCTACTTGAACTGTCCCTATGGTTCCTTGCATCATTCCCGGACGCACTGTTAAATTCATGACCGTTTCTTCATCCCCGGTATCAAAACCGGTCATCTGGGCTAAATCCGATTTACGATCATATACTTGCACTTTCTCAATAATATCGGCAGGAATGTTCTTCGTTGCGATTTGAGGATCATCCCTAAAAAATTCTTTGCCATTGACATACATTTTGTTTACCGATTTACCCTGAGCCGTAACATTTCCATTCTGATCTATCTCCACACCCGGTAATTTTTTAAGCAAATCTTCCACAACAGCATTATCACCGGCTTTATAAGAAGCGGCATCATATTCCACGGTATCATTTTTTACGGCAATTTCCGGACGCTTCCCCTCTACCACAGCTTCCTTTAAAAGTATATCGTTTGTTGCTAAAGGTATTTCCCCCAAACGGGTAACAGCGTCTGTTCCGGTTAAGCTAACATTTTTGAAAAGCGTTAAATAGCCGATATAAGTAACTTTTAAAATATAATTACCTGCTTTTAAATTTTGAAAAGAAAACACTCCTTGGGCGTTGCTGATATTTCCATCCACATACGTACTGTCTTTCGCATGTAGGAGTATTACTGTACCTGAAAGAATCGGTTCATGACTGTCTTTATCGATTAATATACCGGATAGCGTTAGATTCGTTTGACTAAAAACTGATAGCGTACAGAAAAAAATAAAGAAAATGAAATGTCCGAAAAATTTCATAAAAAAAACGATTAATATATTTTAAGTTAAAAATATAGACTGCACGATTACCCAAAAGTTTAATAAACCTTTTCAAATTAAAGGTTTTTAACATAATTGCATATCATGGAAATTATGATTAACTTGCGCCGTTTTTTGAATATACAAATACATAAATGAAAGATTTTTTTCTTCTCCTGAAACGATTGGTTCCGCCTTACAAAAAATATTTGTGGCTTAACATCACAATGAACGTCTTGACGGCTATACTGAATTTATTTTCTTTCTTGTTGATTATCCCGATTTTGAATTTAATATTTAGAGTAGATAAAACCAATTACATATATATGCCGTTTGATTTTTACTCTTCCCATTCTTGGGGACATTTGAAAGAGATCGCAACGAACAATTTTAATTGGTATTTTTCGAATGTTCTTGAAACGAATGGTCCTTCGCGGGTTTTACTTCTATTGGCAGCCTATTTGGTTGTAACTACGATTTTTCGAGTAACAACCATGTATCTTTCTTTTTATTATTTGATTCCAATTCGGACGGGCGTCGTTCGCGACCTGCGTAACCGGATAAACGATAAAATTATTTCTTTGCCTTTAGCTTTTTTCACGGAAGAACGGAAAGGCGACATTATCTCACGTATTTCAGGCGATGTAAATGAAATCGAATTTTCCATCATGAGTTCGCTGGATATGCTTTTTAAAAATCCGATTATGATTCTTATATCTGTGGCTGGAATGTTTATAATTAGCTGGCAATTAACAATATTTGTCCTAATATTGCTTCCTGTAGCGGGTTATGTCATGGGACAAATAGGTAAAAGGTTGAAAAAAACTTCTTTTATCGGACAACAGCAATGGGGTATGCTGATATCTCAGGTGGAAGAAACATTAAGCGGATTGCGTATAATTAAAGCTTTTAATGCTGAAGATAAAATTTCCAAGCGTTTTTATGAGCACAACGAGGTTCTAAGAAAAACTTTTCATCGCATTTATCGTCGGCAACAATTGGCGCATCCTATGAGCGAATTGTTAGGAACAGTTGCTATAGCCATTGTTTTGTGGTATGGAGGTTCCTTGATATTGAACGGATATGGTTCAATTGAAGGAGCAAGCTTTATTTATTTTTTGACTATTTTTTATTTACTAATTAATCCGGCAAAAGATTTGTCCAAATCGGTTTACTCGATTCAAAAAGGCATGGCTTCGATCACCAGGATTGATAAAATACTCAAAGCGGAATCAAATATTTTAGACCCTGAACATCCGCTTCCTGTTCATTTGAACAATCGGATCGAATATAAAAATGTTTGGTTCAAATATAACGATCCGTATGTGATAAAAGGCGTTAATCTGGTAGTTCCGAAAGGAAAAACCATTGCCTTGGTTGGTCAGTCCGGCTCCGGAAAATCAACTTTAGCCGATTTATTGCCTCGCTTTTACGATGTGCAAGAAGGTCAAATCACCATTGACGGAACAGACATTCGAGACGCCAAAATTAAGGATATTCGAGAACTTATGGGCATCGTCAATCAGGAGGCGATTCTTTTCAACGATACTTTTTTTAATAATATCGCATTTGCCGTGAAACAAGCAACGCGGCAAGAAGTGGAAAATGCCGCTAAAATAGCCAATGCTCACGAATTTATAATTCAATCCGAAAACGGGTATGAAACCAGTATCGGCGATCGGGGCTGCAAACTTTCGGGCGGACAACGCCAACGCATCAGCATTGCCCGGGCGGTATTGAAGAATCCACCGGTACTGATTTTGGATGAAGCGACTTCGGCGCTGGATACGGAATCGGAACGCCTGGTGCAAGACGCTTTGGATAACTTGATGAAAAACCGTACTACCTTGGTGATTGCGCACAGGCTTTCGACTATCAAAAACGCCGACCGGATTTATGTCATGCACGAAGGGGAAATCGTCGAACAAGGCACGCATGCCGAACTAATCGAACTGAACGGATATTATAGTCGTTTGTGTGAGATGCAATCGTTCTAAATTGTTATGGAACAGCCTTTTTTCTCGATTCGTTTTCCTGCCGAATGGGCTGAACAAGCTGCTGTTTTGCTGACCTGGCCCCACTGCGATACAGACTGGAAACCTTATCTGAGCGAAGCGCTTTCTTGTTTTGTATCTATTGCAAAAGAGATTCTTAAGCGGGAAAAACTTATTATTGTTTGTCAATCGATTGGCGAAGTCAAACAAGCGCTGGAAAAAGCCGATTATTCACGCATTATTTTCAGGGAAATTCGTTCCAATGATACTTGGGCGCGCGACCACGGACCGCTTTCTATTTTTGTGAATGACGCACCTTATTTGCTCGATTTCACCTTTAACGGTTGGGGATTAAAATTTCCGGCGAATTACGATAATCAAATTACCCGGCGATTGTACGAAAGTGAGGTTTTTTCTCCGGAAACGGTTTACCAAAGTATGTTGCATGTCGTTTTGGAAGGCGGGAGCATCGAGAGCGACGGAGAAGGAACGATTCTAACTACCTGTCGCTGCTTGTTATCGGAAAACCGGAACGACTATAAAAGCCGGAAAGAGATTGCCGATTATTTATCCATGATTTTTGGCGCAAAACGGACTCTATGGTTGAATCACGGTTACTTGGCAGGAGATGATACCGACAGCCACATCGACACGCTGGCGCGGTTCTGCAATCCGGAAACTATTGCCTACGTACATTGCACCGACCCCAGTGATGAGCATTTTGAGGAATTATCGCTTATGGAAGCCGAGCTTTGCAAATTCAAAACGCTCTCGGGAAAACCATATCGTCTAATTCCTTTGCCGATGGCAGCGCCGGTTTATTTCGAAGGTGGACGATTGCCAGCGACCTACGCGAACTTTTTAATCATTAATGGCGCCGTATTACTCCCTTTTTATAATTCTCCGTTGGATGAAATTGCCAAGCAACGATTACAGGAAGTATTCCCGGAACGGGAGATTATCGGTATCGATTGCCTTCCGTTGATAAAACAACACGGAAGCCTGCATTGCGTTACGATGCAGATGCCGGCGGGTTATATAAATGTATGACCCTCTTCGAAGCTGGAAGTGATGAATGTTGCTTTTAATTATAAAAATGATTTTCCTGCTACTCCTCTATCAACTGAAAGCTATATCCCTGTTCCAGTAACCACTCGATGGATTTGGGCAATGCTTCTTTCATGCGATCGCCTGACTTTAACGAATCGTGAAAGACGATGATTGAACCGTTGCGGGTATATTTTTTCACGACGTCAAACACCTCGCCGGAAGTCATCAAATAGCTGTAGTCGCGTGTGACTACATCCCACATGATTACTTTGTATTTTTTATTCAGCCTGTTAAATTGTGAGAACCGCATGTGTCCGTAGGGCGGGCGGAAAAGTTTGCTGTTAATCAATTGATTGGCTTCTTCCACGTCTTTCAAATACGACAGGGTATCCGTTTTTAATCCTTGAATATGGTGAAAGGTATGATTTCCAACAGCATGTCCCCGTTCTTGCAGCATTTGGTAGATATCCGGATGTTTTCTGACATTATCGCCCACGCAAAAAAAGGTAGCCTTGATGTTGTATTTATCCAATAAGTCCAATACCCAAGGCGTAATCTCGGGTATCGGACCATCGTCGAACGTGAGGTAAACTATTTTTTTATCAGTGTTAAATCTCCAATATGAACCTCTGTACAGGTTGCGATACAGTTTAGGCGCTCTTTCTATCAACATAATTTACTACCGGTTTAAACCGCCTCTTTGACGAACTTGACGGGCTCTATAAAATTGATCGAATTGTTGAAAGTAACTGCTGAGATCTTTACTATAAGCCTCGTATGCTTCCGGATTAATTTTTTGGTAATCCTTAAGTAAATTTTGCATGTAATACAATTCTCTACGGGCGTCGTCTATTGAATTTGCATACATTTGAGGATTTAGCTTCGAAAGCCATCTCAAAGTTTTCATTGAATTGTCCGCTAATATGTCATATAATTTACGCGCTTTTTCAATTTCTCCCAATTGATAATAGGCTCTTCCAATTTCAAAGGTCGAATAAAAATCATAAGGAATGTTGTAATCCGGAATAACTTTTAGACCGTAATCCAACACTTCTTTCGCCTTATCTTTTTTCCCTTCATCAATCAAATAGTTGCCTAATTTTCCAAACATCATTCGGAACACTCTAGCCATGCGCATAGCGTTGTCATCCATGTATAGACCCGGTTGTTCCAGATTACCCCAACGATATTTATGCATCAGATTATCATACAATATATCGGTATCGACGTCCAATCGATTGGCGGTATTAACAGAGTCTATGTCAAAATCTTTATCTTTCCCTGTATTATAGGGGACTAACCGATAAGCAATTCCATCTTGACGCAAGAATGAATCCAAACGCAAGTAATTTTCCGAACTGACGGTTGTTGCAAAATAAAATGGACGCGACCAGTCTCTATTATTGTTTATCATATCAAGAATCATCAGTTCTTGTTTAGTTAATAATTGCTTGCCCGATTCGATAACCTCTCCTTCCGAATCCTTTTTTTCTCCTAAGTTAATATAAATGTTTTTTGCTATTCGGTTGAAATTTTGAGGCTTAACACTTCCTGATTGGACAACGGCAGCAGAATCGACCGGGAGATAAAGCATATTGGTACGAATATTATCCAATTCGAGATTATAACCAGGTATTTGCTTGGTACGTAAATCATCGGATTTAATCCAATCCAAAGCTTTTGATACTTCTTCCGGCGTATCTGTTTGGTTAAAGATATACGCTACCTCATGGGTTCCCGTTATATAATCCGGTCTTTTCCATGAAATAGGCAAGGGCTTGGATTCGTAAGCCTGGCGTTTCATCTGGTCGATATACCAATCAGTTTGCAGATAGCTCAGGTTGCAAACCCTGACATCGGTTCGAACTCCCTCTACTTCCTGATTATACCAGAGCGGGAAGGTATCGTTATCGCCCATCGTAAAAATAATTGCATTGGGTTCGCAGGTAATTAAATAATTGTATCCGAAATCTCTGCAAACGTATCGTTTGGAACGGTCGTGATCGTCCCAGGTCTGAGACGCCATTTGAATGGGAACCAATATGCAGAGTAGCGAACCGGCAATTGCAGCCGGAACAGCCGGCATTTTGGCATATTTTTCCAAACCCTGTATAACTGCGGCTACTCCCAAGCCTATCCAGATAGCAAAAGCATAGAACGACCCCGCATAAGCATAATCCCGTTCTCGCGGTTCGAAAGGCTTTTGATTCAAATAAATCACAATGGCTAATCCTGTCATGAAGAACAATAGAAATGTGATCCAGAATCCCTGAACGCCTTTTTTACCCGCATAAATTTGATAGAATATTCCCAGTATTCCCAGCAATAAAGGCAACATATAAAACCGATTGTATCCTTTGTTCTTGACAATGCTATCGGGCAAATCGTCTTGAGGTCCAAGTCGCAACGCGTCCAAAAACTTGATTCCGGTAATCCAGTTTCCATTCGTGACTCCGCCGGTTCCCGGAATATCGTTTTGACGACCGGAGAAATTCCACATAAAATATCGCCAATACATATAATTCACCTGGTAATTGAAAAAGAAGCGAAGGTTTTCGGCAAAGGTAGGTTTGATAACCACTTTCGGTCCTTCCGGAGTTTGTACCCGCACGCGTTCACCTTTAATGTCAGCCCAATACTTGTATCCTTGAATATGACTTGATTCTTTGCTGTACATACGGGGAAATATCGTATTCAATTCATCTACATAAACCGGTTTTTCTTTGCGTGTTGCTACAAAATAATGATCTTTCTCGGACGGATCGTGTTTGGCAACTTGCGCCCAAACAGGACCGTCATCAGCTGTAGAGAATGTTCTTACCCCATCCTTGATTTCCATTTTACGCTCTGAAACATAAGTAGGCCCATAAATTAAGGGCGTGTCTCCGTATTGTTCTCTCGCTAAATACGAACGAAGCGTAAAGATATCTTCCGGAGAATTCTGATCCATCGGCGGATTAGAGGTAGACCGGATCACAATCAAAGCAAATGACGAATATCCGATAATAATAACCAGTAGCCCCATCAGAATGGTATTTAATGAAACCGGATCGATCTTTTTGTAAATAAACAAAGCGGAAGCTAAAATCGCTATCAATATAATTCCCATTATAATTTGATCTCCAAAGAAAGGGATTCCCAACAAAACGATACCTAAAATGAAAGCAATTTTCGACCGTACCGGATCATACTTTTCTCGCATAGTTTCCCAAATTCCCCAGGTAAGAACGCCAAAAATTAAAACCATATAAAAGACAACGCCGCTGTTATACGGAAGGCTGAATTGGTTGACAAACAGCAATTCAAACCATCCGGCTACTCTCATTAAACCTGCAATAATACCAAAAAGAATAATAGCTATAATGGCGAAAGAAATTAATGCTGCAATTATTGACCCTTTCAGATTCGGATTTGAATATTTTTTAAAGTAATATACCAGCACAATGGCAGGAATACAGAGCAAATTCAACAAGTGGACGGCAATAGAAAGTCCTATTATGTAAGCAATTAATATTAACCAACGGTCGGCGTGCGGCTCATTGGCGACATCTTCCCATTTCAATATTAACCAAAAAACAAGCGCAGTCAGCAAAGAAGAGTAAGCGTATACTTCGCCTTCGACCGCCGAAAACCAAAAAGTATCGGAAAAAGTATAAGCCAAAGCGCCTACAGCGCCACAGCCTAAAACAGTGATAATTTGTTTTAGAGAAACAGCATTGCTTGCTTCTTCACTTTCCTTGATAATAATTTTACGCGCTAAGCGAGTGATTGTCCAAAATAACAAAAGAATAGTCAGCCCGCTGAAAATGGCGGACATACTGTTTACCATTGCTGCCTTTAAGGAGACATTCGACGTAAGTTGCGTGAATAAATTGGCAGTCATCATGAAAATCGGATTTCCGGGCGGATGACCTACTTCTAATTTGTAGGCGGATGAAATAAATTCGGGACAATCCCAAAAACTCGCAGTCGGTTCAATAGTTAGTAAATAAACGGTTGCTGCAATAGCAAAAATGACCCATCCGGCGATATTGTTCAATAATTTATAGGTCTTCATGAGTTCTATTATTTTTCATTATCTGTAAAAAGAGTAATTTTTGCGCAAAGATAAAAAAGATAATTAAATAAAACTCATTTTATAGATAAACAAATGACTTATTTTATTTTTTTTACACATTTTATAAATAAATTAAAAAAAACCTTTATAGATTTGGCTTTCATCAAATAAAATATTACCTTTGCCCAAAAAATAAGGTGGAGGGGGGCTTTTGTCCCTCTTTTTTTCTTGATATGATTGATAAAGATGTAATAAAAGGAATCGTAGAAAATTTTTTGAAGTCTTCGGAAAATTATCCGGTAGCTATTGAAATAAAACCGGATAATACGATTGTTGTAGAAATTGACAACGATCAAGCGGTTTCTATTGACGATTGCGTTGCATTGTCTTCCTACATTGAATCGAAATTAGACCGGGAAAAAGAAGATTTTGCTTTAGAAGTAAGTTCTGCCGGCGTTGGCCAAGCATTTAAGATACAACGCCAATACCGGAAGAATATTGGAAACGCAATTGAAGTATTGACGCTGTCGGGCGTTAGATGTACCGGCTTGTTAAAAGCGGTGGATGAACATACTATCGTACTGACCGTGCGAAAACAAGTGAAACCCGAAGGCGCTAAAAGAAAAATGACTGTCGAAGAAGATTTGACTTTCCTTTTTGATGAGATAAAACAAGCTAAATATAGTTTTAATTCCTGATTCGTAATTTTTTTAATTTTTAATTTTTAATTGTACAGCGTATGGCAAGGAGACAAGAAGTAAATATGATCGATACTTTTGCCGAATTTAAAGAAAATAAAAACATCGATCGAGCCACATTAATTAGCATTCTTGAAGAAGCTTTCCGTAATGTGATCAGCAAAATGTTCGGTTCGGATGAAAATTACGATATCATTATAAATCCTGATAAAGGCGATTTTGAAATCTGGCGAAACCTCAAAGTAGTTCCTGATGAAGAATTGGTTGATTCTAATCTGGAAATAGCTTTGTCCGAAGCTCAAAAAATCGATCCCGATTATGAAGTAGGCGAAGAAATTACAAGTGAAGTTAATTTTACGGGATTTGGTCGCAGAGCCGTTTTGAATCTTCGCCAAGCCTTGGCTTCCAAAATACTGGAATTACAGAAAGACAGCATATACACCAAATACAAGGATAGAGTGGGTCAGATCATTTCAGCCGAAGTGTATCAGATATGGAAAAAAGAAATTCTTTTGTTAGATGAAGATGAAAATGAATTAATTCTTCCGAAGAGCGAACAAATTCCCGGCGATTTTTTCCGTAAGAATGAAACTTGTCGCGCGGTAGTGGTAAAAGTAGAAAATCAAAATAACAATCCTAAAATCGTCTTGTCCCGCACATCCAACTTATTCATGCAACGCTTATTCGAACTGGAAGTACCGGAAATTCACGATGGTTTAATTACCATAAAACGGATTGCCCGCATTCCGGGAGAACGAGCCAAAGTAGCTGTGGAATCCTACGACGACCGGATTGACCCCGTCGGCGCTTGCGTAGGAATGAAAGGCGCTCGCATTCATGGAATCGTTCGTGAATTATGTAACGAAAACATTGACGTCGTCAACTATACAGCCAATACCGCCTTATTCATTCAACGGGCGTTAAGTCCGGCAAAAATATCTTCGATCAAAATACACGAAACAGATAAAAAAGCGGAAGTCTATCTACGTCCCGAAGAAGTTTCATTAGCTATTGGTAAAAGCGGATTGAACATTAAATTAGCCGGTATGCTGACCGAATACACGATCGACGTCTTCCGCGATGTGGATATCGATGGCGAAGATATTTATTTAGATGAATTTGCCGACGAAATTGAAATGTGGGTGATCGACGCATTGAAAAATATAGGCTGCTACACAGCTAAAAATGTGTTGGCATTGGAACGGAGCGAAGTAATAGAAAAGGCTGATTTGGAAGAAAGCACCGTTGAAGAAGTCTTTCGTATTTTGAGCGCTGAATTTGAAGAAGAATAAAAAAAATATGCCTATCAGATTAAATAAAGTAACACGAGATTTGAATGTAGGATTATCCACTGTAGTGGAATTTCTACACAAGAAGGGTTTTGACGTAAAGGAAGACCCCAATATGAAAATTAGTGATGAGGCGTATGAGCTTCTTATCAAAGAATTTAAAAAAGATAAAAACATTAAGGAAGAATCGGACAAGATGAGCCAGGAACGCCACCACAAGGAAAAAAAGGAAACGGTGGCGATAGAAGGCTATGAACAGCCGAAAAAAACAGAAGAAATCAAAACCGAGGTGCCTGAAGATTTCCGACCCAAATTTGTAACCGTAGGAAAAATTGATTTGGACGCCATTGGAAAGCATAAAACAGAAACGCATAAAGAACAACCGAAACCGGTTGAGAAAGAAGAAATAGTTGTTCCTCCCGTAGAAGAGACCAAAATTGAAGAAATAGAAATTGAAATTGAAGAAGAAATGATAGAATCGACCGTTCCGGAGATTGATGTGGAAGAAGAAGAGGTATTTGCTGATGATTCAAATCCGGAAGAAATGGAATTGGAGGAAGAGACGGAGGCTTTAGAGGAAGAAAAACCGAAGGAGACTCAATTGCCGCTTTCAGGAGATAATCAGGAAGAAGTCGCCAATGAAGAAGAAATATTTCGTTTAAGCAAACTTGTCATAGAACCGACAATTAAGGTTACCGGAAAAATTGATTTAACGTCGATTAACCAATCCACACGGCCTAAAAAGAAAAGTAAAGAAGAAAAACGAAGAGAACGAGCGGAAAAAGATAAAAAAGCGGCGGTAGTAACACCTCCCAAAATCAAAAAAGCGCCAATTGAAGAAGTAAAACCGGAAAAAAGAGATAAACCGGTTTTAGTGAAAAAAACAGAATTGGACGAATCAAAGAAAAAGAAACGGAATCGAATCAAACGGGAGAAAATTGATATCGAAAAAGGCGCTTCGTCTTTCTCTAAACAAGATAATGCGCGAATCAGACTTAGAAAACCGGTAAAAAGTGAAATCAGCGAAGAAGACGTTCAAAAACAAATCAAAGAAACTTTGGCGCGATTAACAAACAAAGGTTTAAAAAAAGGCGCCAAATACCGGCGTGAAAAACGAGACGCCTTCTCACAACGTCAAAGCGAACAATCGCAATTGGAAGCGCAAGAAAGCAAAATCATTAAAATCACGGAGTTTGTTACTGCCAATGATTTGGCAAACATGATGAACGTTCCGGTCGTGCAGATTATTTCTACTTGCATGAGTATCGGCATTATGGTTTCAATCAATCAACGGCTGGATGCGGAAACCATCAATATTGTAGCCGAAGAATTCGGATTTAAAACAGAATATGTGAGCGCTGAAGTGGTAGAAGCAATCACAGAAATAAAGGATAACGAAGAAGATTTACTTCCTCGCCCTCCCATTATTACAGTGATGGGACATGTCGACCACGGTAAAACTTCCCTGCTGGATAATATACGGAAAACCAACGTAATTGCCGGCGAAGCCGGAGGTATTACCCAGCACATCGGCGCCTATAATGTGGAGTTACCCGATGGACGACAAATTACTTTTTTGGATACTCCGGGTCACGAGGCGTTCACAGCAATGCGTGCGCGTGGAGCCAGCGTGACCGATATCGCCATCATTATTGTAGCTGCAGACGACAATGTGATGCCGCAAACCGTTGAAGCCATCAACCACGCTGTGGCGGCAAACGTTCCAATCGTTTTTGCTATTAATAAAATCGACAGGCCCGGAGCAAACCCTGAAAAAATAAAAGAAACGCTTGCCAATATGAATTATTTGGTTGAAGATTGGGGTGGAAAATACCAATCGCAAGACATTTCAGCCAAACAAGGTACCGGAGTGCAGGAATTATTGGAGAAAGTTCTGCTGGAAGCCGAATTGTTGGATTTGAAAGCCAATCCGAAACGAAAAGCCGTAGGGTCGGTCATCGAATCGTCCTTAGATAAAGGTCGCGGATATGTAGTCACCATGCTGGTGCAAAACGGTACGCTAAAAATGGGCGATGTGGTTTTGGCGGGAACTCATTTCGGGCGCGTCAAAGCTATGTTTAATGAGCGAAACCAAAGGATAACAGAAGCAGGTCCTGCCGAACCGGTATTAATTCTCGGTATCAACGGCGCTCCTCAAGCCGGAGACGTTATTCATGTAATGGAAACCGAACAGGAAGCGCGCGAAATTGCTACGAAACGCGAACAGTTACAACGCGAACAAGGTTTGCGTACGCAGAAACTGTTAACGCTCGACGACATCGGACGGCGAATTGCTATAGGTAATTTCCAGCAATTAAACCTCATCGTAAAAGGCGATGTAGACGGTTCGGTCGAAGCGCTATCCGATTCTTTCATCCGTCTTTCCACCGAACATATTCAGGTGAATGTTCTCCACAAAGGCGTAGGACAAATTTCGGAATCGGATGTAATCTTGGCGGCCGCTTCGGATGCTATTATCGTCGGATTCCAAGTGCGTCCGTCTTTATCCGCCCGTAAATCGGCAGAAAAAGAAGGAGTTGATATTCGCATGTATTCAATTATTTACGATGCCATTGAAGAAGTAAAATCAGCAATGGAAGGTATGCTGTTGCCGGAAATCAAGGAAGAGATTACCGCTAACGTAGAAATCCGTGAAGTATTCAAAATCACCAAAGTAGGCTCGGTTGCCGGCTGCATGGTGAGAGAAGGAAAAATCAAGAGAGGCAACAAGATTCGCCTCATTCGAGATGGTATAGTTATCTTTACCGGCGAGTTAGGTTCATTGAAACGCTTCAAGGACGATGTAAAAGAAGTAGCCCAAGGATATGAATGCGGATTAAATGTGCATAATTTCAATGACATCAAAATAGGCGACATCGTCGAAGCATTTGAAGAAATAGAAGTTAAACAAACATTATGAACTGGTTGGACATTGTCATAATTGTCTGTATAATTATTGGAATAATACACGGTTTATACACCGGAATTGTTAAACAGGTTATTTTACTGATATCATTGATTGTCGCAATCCTATTATCAGGGACCATTGCTACTGTGATACGCCATTGGATGCAGGCGTATGTTCAAAACGCGCCCCAGTGGTTTTCCCCAAATGTACAAAATGCCGTTTACTATATATTGGCTTTTATTTTTATTGTTTTTCTATTTTCCATTGCAGCTAATTTGATTGATAAAATTATTAATTACACGCCGGCGGGACTTATTAACCGGTTATTCGGCGCTGTCTTCGGCTCATTTATGTGGGCGCTTTGCTTGAGTATGGGACTTAACATTTTAGCTGTATTTGACAATCAATCCCAAGTCATTCCCAAATCAGTCAAAGAAAATTCAATTTTTTATGATAGAACGAGAATGCTTTTTCCAACGGCTTTCCCTTACATTAAAGATTTTTTTAAACACGAGACGAATGGCTGATGATGCACAAGACATATTAAATGAATGGACAAACAAAGATTATGAATACGGATTTGTTACGAACATTCAAACGGATTTAATCCCCAGAGGACTGAGTGAAGATATTGTACGCTTAATTTCTTCCAAGAAAAATGAACCGGATTGGCTGTTGGATTTCCGGTTAAAAGCTTACCGGCATTGGTTGACGATGAAAATACCTCGCTGGGCGCACCTCGAAATTCCACCCATCAACTATCAGGATATTATTTATTATGCCGCTCCGAAAACAAAAGCCAATGCGAAAAATGAAAGCGAGGTAGATCCCGAATTGTTAAAGACTTTCGATAAATTGGGAATCCCATTGCATGAACAGAAAATACTTTCGGGAATGGCAATCGACGCCGTGATGGACAGCGTTTCGGTGAAAACGACGTATAAAGAAAATCTGGCTGAAAAAGGAATCATTTTCTGTTCTTTTAGCGAAGCGGTTCAATCGCATCCCGACCTGGTAAAAAAATACTTGGGCAGCGTTGTTCCCTACCGCGATAATTATTATGCCGCCCTCAACTCGGCTGTTTTCAGCGACGGCTCCTTTGTGTTTATTCCCAAAGGCGTTCGCTGTCCGATGGAACTGTCGACTTATTTCAGGATTAATTCTATGAACACGGGGCAATTTGAACGCACTTTGATTGTAGCGGAAGAAGACGCCTACGTCAGCTACCTCGAAGGATGCACCGCTCCCATGCGTGATGAGAATCAACTGCATGCGGCGATTGTAGAAATCGTTGCCCTTGATCGTGCGGAAGTGAAATATTCTACGGTTCAGAATTGGTATCCGGGCGATAAAAACGGAAAAGGCGGGATATATAATTTTGTTACCAAACGCGGAATTTGCAAAGGCGAATCTTCCAAAATATCGTGGACGCAAGTGGAAACAGGTTCTGCTATTACTTGGAAATATCCGAGCTGCATCTTGTCGGGCGACAATTCGGTTGGCGAATTTTACTCGGTCGCAGTGACAAATAATTATCAGCAAGCCGACACAGGCGCCAAGATGATTCATATCGGCAAAAACACCAAAAGCAGGATTGTTTCCAAAGGGATTTCAGCAGGAAAAAGTCAAAACAGCTACCGGGGATTAGTGAAAGTCGGTAAAAATTCCGAAAACGCCCGTAACCACTCCCAATGCGACAGTTTGTTGCTGAGCGACACTTCCGGAGCGCATACGTTTCCGTACATGGATATTCAAAACGAAACGGCAATCGTAGAACACGAAGCCACCACCTCCAAAATCAGCGAAGACCAATTGTTTTACTGCAATCAGCGCGGCATCTCCACCGAAGAAGCTATTGGTTTGATTGTCAATGGATATGCTAAAGAAGTATTGAATAAGCTCCCGATGGAATTTGCGGTCGAAGCTCAAAAACTGCTGCAAGTGAGTTTGGAGGGGAGCGTAGGGTGAAAGAAAATTATGGATTCTTTTTTCCAAAAATTTTGCGTAAATTTGTACTGAATTTAAAATATTATAAACTATTTAAAAATAAAATATGGCAACTACATCTGATTTCAAAAACGGTATGTGTCTGGATATCGACGGACAATATTACTATATAGCTGAATTCTTACATGTGAAACCAGGCAAAGGACCTGCTTTTGTTCGTACAAAACTAAAAAACGTTACTACCGGTCGCGTAATCGACAAAACATTTAACGCAGGAGTTAGAGTTGATGAAGTTCGCATTGAGCGGAGACCTTATCAGTATTTGTATCAGGACGATATGGGATATAATTTCATGAATAACGAAACTTTTGAACAGGTTTCTATTGTAAAAGACAATATCACAGGCGTTGATTTCCTGAAAGAAGGCGATATAGCCGAAGTCGTGATTCATGCCGAATCGGAAACGATTTTGTTTGCCGAATTACCGGCGCATGTAGTTCTAACGGTCACCTACACCGAACCGGGAATTAAAGGCGATACGGCAACCAATGCCACCAAACCGGCAACCGTTGAAACCGGCGCAACCGTTCGCGTTCCGTTGTTCATCAATGAAGGAGAAAAAATCCGAGTGGATACGAGAGATGGATCGTACGTAGAAAGAGCAAAATAATAGCTCCAAGCTGCCGCTCTCGCAAGGACGAGAAATGTTTAACAATATAAAACCTTAACAAACAATGACAGAAATAGCCAAATTTACTGTGAAAGATTGGTCTCCGGAAGACCGTCCACGTGAAAAATTATTGACAAAAGGCGTAAGCGCGCTCAGCAATGCAGAGCTATTGGCTTTAATCCTTCGTTCGGGAACGAGAGAAGAAACTGTGGTAGAATTGTCGCAACGAATTCTCCAGTCGTTTGGGAATAATCTCAACCGTTTGGGAAAAGTTTCCGCCAATCAGTTGATGTCGGATTTTAAAGGAATTGGCGAAGCCAAAGCAATCGCTATTATCGCCGCTCTTGAATTAGGCAAACGGCGAAAAGCTGAAGATCTGAATTCCCAGAAGAAAATTATTACCAGTTTAGATATTTATAATTACTTCTATCCGTTTCTTTGCGATTTGCCGCATGAAGAGTTTTGGGCGCTTTTCCTGAATCGTTCCAATTGGATTATCGACCGGTTTAAAGTGAGTCAAGGCGGAGTTTCCGAAACGGTTGTCGACGGGAAACTTATTTACAAAGAAGCGATTACTCGCTTGGCTTCTTTTGTGGTTCTTTGCCATAATCATCCTTCCGGCAACCATTTTCCGAGTCCGCAAGATAGTCGCATTACCCTTCGAATTAAAAACGGACTCGAGCTGCTTGAAATTTATTTATTAGACCATGTTGTTCTTACGGATGGAAAATATTACAGTTTTGCCGACGAAGGCAAAATCAACATTTGAATTTGCTTGTCGCTACAAATTCACAATAGTTCCGGATCGTTAGCCGACTCTACAGGGAATCAAACTTTAGGTTCCAGCGTAATGATCGGTATCAGCATCTCTTCTAAAGAAATGCCTCCATGCTGGAATGTGTTGGCGTAAAAAGAAACGTAATAATTGAAATTGTTGGGATAGACAAAAAAATCTTCCCTCAAAGCAAAAATATACTTTGTGCTTATGTTAGGCGCCGGAAGTCCGACTTTTTCCGGATCTTTGATTTCAAAGATTTCTTTAGGATTATAAGACAAAGACTTGCCTAATTTATACCGTAAATTGGTGTTGGTGTTTTTGTCGCCGATCACTTTTACCGGATCGGAAACGCGAATGGTCCCATGGTCGGTTGTCAGTATCACTTTACATCCTGCTTCCGAAATTTTCCGGAAAAGTTCAAGCGTAGTCGAATGCTTGAACCACGAGCGGGTCAACGACCGGTAAGCCGCTTCGGTAGAAGCCAATTCACGAATCATTTTAGATTCGGTACGGGCGTGCGAAAGCATATCGACAAAATTCAACACAATCACATTGAGTTGATATTTGTCTAATTGGTTGAAATTTTGCAGGAGTTTTTCACCTTGAACGGAATCATTTAATTTATGATAAGCAAAAGTGTATTTTTTACGGAACCGTTCGATTTGCGTTTGAATCAATGGCTCTTCATTCAGGTTTTTACCTTCTTCCGATTCTTCGTCTACCCACAAATCGGGAAACATCTTTTCGATCTGCGCTGGCATTAATCCTGAAAAAACAGCATTGCGGGCGTATTGCGTAGCAGTCGGCAGAATAGAATAATACAAGTCTTCATTGAAGGTAAACCATTCCGACAACATGTCTTTTACTTCCCGCCATTGATCGAATCGAAAATTATCTATCAAAACAAAGAAAACTTTTTCACCTTGATCAAGCAAAGGAAACAGTTGGGTTTTGAAGATGTCGGGACTCATCATCGGTCGTTTTTCGGGATGTGTCATCCAGTTTTCATAGTTGTTTTTTATAAATTTTCCGAACATCCGGTTGGCTTCTGTTTTTTGTATTCGAAGTAAATCAGACATTCCGGTTTGGGAAGACGCCAATTCCAATTCCCAATATATTAATTTTTTATAAACGTCTTTCCAATCGTCAACCGTTGAGGAATCGTTGATTTGCATTCCGATTTTAGTAAAATCCTGCTGGTATCCTGAAGTCGTTGTTTGCGTTATAATCTCGGTATTATGTAAATTCTTTTTGATGGAAAGCCAAATCTGATTCGGATTAACAGGTTTAATCAGATAATCTGCTATTTTACTGCCAATGGCTTGATCCATGATTCCTTCATCTTCGCTTTTGGTGATCATTACGACAGGGGTATCCGGATTGTTTTCTTTTATCACGGCTAAAGTTTCCAGACCGCTTAAGCCGGGCATGTTTTCATCTAAAAAAATCAGATCAAATGTTTGTTCGAGGCAACAATCGATGGCGTCTTGCCCGCTGCATACGGTAACTACTTCAAATCCTTTTTCTTCCAGGAAAAGGATATGAGGTTTCAAAAGATCTATTTCATCGTCTGCCCATAATAGCCTATCTTTTTTCATCTGTGCATAATTTATTTTTTAAAGGTCGGATGGAATCCGCAACATGTTCATGCTCTCCGGCGCAATTTTTGCATGCAGATTTCATCTGCTTTTATTTTTTCTTATTTCCTTGTTTTTTTTGTTGTTCCAAACGTTTTATTCGCTCTTTTTCCTTTTGCTTTCTCAAATCATCACGTTCTTTAGCCTTTCGTTTTTGGTCTTCCTTACGCGCTTTTTCCTTGGCTTTTTGATCTTCTTTTTTCTTTTTCAGCGCTTTTTCCTGAGCGTCTTTTTTGTCTTTAGCCAATTTTTTACTTTCCGCTTCCTTTTGTTTCTTGTCTATTTCTTTTTGTTTATCCAGATTTTTTTGCTGCTGCTGTTTTGTTGTCGACAAAACTTTGGCTTCATCCGCTTGCTTTTTCTGCAACTCGTTCCGTTCTTTATCCTGCTGATCGGCAACAATTTTAGCGGCTTTATCTTTTTCGTCCTGTTCTTTTTTCAGTTGTTGCTGCCGTTCTTTATCTTCTTTTTCCTGTTGTTTTGCAAATTCTTCAATGGCATTGTTTGTTTTATTTCGTTTAAATAGATTCAGAAAACCTCGAACCGGATCCGAAGCAAAGGAATTAACTGTGTTTGAAACGTTATTTATCTCTTCAGATGCTTTGTTATAAATCTCATTTGCTTTGTCGACAACTTCGTCCGATGTGACGCCGGCTTTTGTTGACAACGAATCAGGTAAAGCGGTATGAGCGCTGTCAGCCGGCAGGATTAGCGTTTTATCAGCCTGTGGAATTAATTGAGCGGTATCTTTCGGCAAAGTTGATTGAATCGTATCTTCAGGTAAAATTGTATTTGAGGATCGAGTTCCTTCGTCTGTTTTTCCTTCGCCTCCAGGCAGTAAATTTTCTCCCTGTTTATCTGTAACGACTTTCATTTCTTCCATTTGCTTCAGGCGCCATTGAGCGATTAGATTTTCATTCCCTTTAGCAAAATGTTTTTCAAAGAAAGTCATATATTCATCCAAACTTTTCCCTTTCATCAAAACATCATAATTATCCGACGAAATAGGTACCATAATTATGCTTTGACCCCATTCTTGCGCATATCCGTCCGGTCCCTGTATTTTCCGCAGATATTGCATGACTTCGTCCTGACCGCTGAATCCTCTGATTCGCAGTATACCGATTTCTCCCACGATTGTTTTTTCCAGACCAAAATCATTGACCATAAAATTACCGAAATTAAAACCGGCAACTATATATAACAGCAGATTATCGTTGATGCTTTCTTTCGGATAAATTAAAAGTAGTTCATGCGGCGCTTTTGTTTCCTCTGAAAATACTGCCGTCGAATCGGAAGCAGCTTCATTGCCGTCTGCGCCAAAATGAATATTGAACAAACTACCACGCGCCAGCATATTGTCGCCGGAAGACGATAGAAGCAATCCCCGCTGAAATCCTTTCATTATTTCCGACGACAGCACTCCAACGTCTTCATTTGGATATTTATCAATTATATTTTTCAATAACGCCTTGAGAGTATCCGTTTCATTGGTCATAGCAAAACTCAACGCATTAAGAAACATAAATTTAGGCATTATTTTCGACTGATTGTATTTAGTAGAAATCCATTCGTAATTTTGGCGGACATCCTTAATATTTCCGGCTAAATAGTCGTTGTATGTTTGTTGATACAGGGAGTCTTGAATAACATTCATCATTTTCTGATTGTATTCATAATCAGGATCCTCCATTGCAAGCGCCAAATCGCTATCCGGAAAATCATTCCGGATTTTCGATTTAAACAGATTCGCCATTTCCATATTTCCTTCCTGCCAATAAATAAGGTAAGAATAATAATAAGCCATCTGTTTGTTTTCATTATCGGGGAAACGGGTATCCAGTTTTTCAAATGTTTCCAGCGCCAAATGATTATCTTCCAACATATCTCTGTAAATAACCCCCATATTGTATAAGCCGTTGGCAATAATCAAATCGGAAGCCGCTAAATCTTCATCCGTCACAGGAATCTGCTGCAGATAAAACTGCGGATCTTTCGGATCGGTAGAAGCAACTTTTTCTTCTGTCGATTGAGGAGGCGTAGCAACGCCGGAACTGTCGCTATTTTCAGCAGGGATGCTATCTGTTCCCAATTGATTGGAGGCGTCGGCAAGCGAATCAGCGCTTGTATCGGATACGGATCCTGATTTATTTCTTCTTCGCCAATCATCTTCCAGATTTCTCCGTCCCCATTTCTGTTGAAAAGTACTTTTACCGATTGCTACTATTTGCGGATTGTAAAAGTAAAATGCACCCTTATCTCCTGTTGAGGCGGCAGCGGCGGCTAAGGCGGCGGACGAAACGGGTCGATTCGTTTGCTGTTGCCCTTTCAGTTCTTCTTGTTTCGCTTGATAGGCGTCTTGTTCAGCCTTCTTTTGTTCTTCTTTTTCTTTTTTTATCAGGTCGTCAATTATTTTTTTAACTACGACCATACGTTCATCATCCGTCATCCGGGATAAACGTTGAAGGCTGTCTTGCAACTCCACCGCTTCAGCATGAATAACCAAAGCATCCAGGGCTTCCGAACGTTTAGCTACGCGTGAATAAGCGTCATCGCCTTTTTTCAATTGCCCTAACGCTTCGGAATAATTCGGTTGCGCTTTCAGGTAATTTTGCCGGTTGAAATAGATATCGCCCAACTTCACTTGATTGAGCGCTTTATCTATTCCTCCGTTAGCGCTTTTTTCTACGCCCGATTCGTAGCTTTGAATCGCTTTTGCCGTATCCGGAATCGTCATATACACATTACCCAAGGCATAGTATATTTGATCCAGATAATCGGTGTTTTTGGGGCTTTTGACCATCTGATTCAACCGTTTGCTCATTTTATTGATATCGCCGCCAGGGAAGACTTCCGTTTGCCGGATTTTAGCGCTTAGTTCAATGATATAGGGCGCATTGGAGCTTGATACCTCGCCAAAAGTTTTGTATGCAAGCTCTTTTTGACCGGTGGCTGCATACAGTTGACCTAACAGGTATTTTTGGCGCGTTCGCTGTCGTTTATTTTTTTCCGCTTTATTAGCGGTTTTCAGGTATGGAATAGCTTCTGCATATTGCTTTTGTTTTATAAAATAATCGGCATAAACCATTGAAAACAAATCCTTTTGATTTTTGGTTAAAGGGGTGTTAATAAGCTTCGATAAAATATCGTCGGCTTCATAATACCATCCCATTTCGGAGTAACAACGGGCTTTCCATAACTTGGCTAAATTAGCGATTTCCGGTTGTGATTCATACAGGCGGGAAATATAAGAGAATGAACTCGCCGCTTCCAAAAAATCCCCATTGTAAAATTGCGATTTTGCCATCAACATCCATGCATTATGAAGAAAAGAATTATATTCTTTTCTACTCAAAAATTGCTTGTATTTAGGATCTCTTTGTTTGCTTTCTTTTCTATCGGGTTTTGTTTGGATGGAATGCATTTTAATAGCTTTTACCGCTTTTTCAATAGCTTTGTCAAACGTCCCTCCCGTAGAGCTTTTATCTTTGGGGGTCGCCGAAACCGGATACATCAAAATCATTTCGGAATAATTTTCGGCATATCCTTCTATTTGCGCTTTTAAAGCTTGATTATACGCTTCATTCCCATTGAAAAAAACATTGTAACGGGTATTAAATGAATGATACCAGCGCGTTCCGCTTGTGTTCTTGGTTGAGGAACAAGAATTGAACAGAATGAACCCTAATAAAAAAAAGAAACAGCGAGTTTTCAATTTAATACAAATTATATGAACAGCGTTTTCTTTTTTTAAAAACAAATTTATGTATGTTTTATTGTCTTTTGACTAAGAAATAGGGCGGTTTTGCACAGTAAAAAAATGAGAATTTGAACAAAAATAATTGCCGCTCCCGAAGGCGCATTCAGGTAATAGGACAAAAATAGACCGGAGATACAACCTGCAATAGCAATTCCGATAGAATACAGAATAATCTTTTGCATGCGGGAAGTGAATAAGTTTGCCGTCATTTGAGGAACCGTTAATAAGGACATAAGCAACATGATTCCTATCAAACGGATGGATGATACAATCGTCACTGCAATGGCTAACATCATCAGATGCTCAATCAGTGAAACGTTTACTCCTTGCGTTTTGGCAAATTCCGAATCAAAAGCGGTGTAGAGAATCGGTTTGAAAAAAACCATAAAAATAATGGATAATACTACCGCCAACCCTCCGGCAAATGCAATATCCGAAAGCGTAATCGTCAAGATATTTCCAAACAAATAAGCCGAAATGTTAGGCGAATATCCTGGCGTAAGATAAATGCAGATGACGCCCAACGCCATCCCCAACGCCCAGAAAGCGGCAATTGCAGAATCTTCCCTCACGTCTTGCTTTTTCGAAAGCCATTCTACGCCGAAAGCCGAAGCGATCGAAAAAACCAATGCCGACAAAATTGGTGAAATTCCCAAATAAAATCCCAAGCCTAATCCGCCGAAAGAGGCGTGCGTGATTCCCCCGCTGATGAAAACCAAGCGGCGCGACACGATATATGCTCCCACTATCCCGCAGGATATACAGGTAAATATGCTGCCTGCCAGCGCATTGTGAAAAAAAGTGTATTGAAGCAAATCCATAGCGGAAAATTTATACGTTTTTATTCACTTTTAATGCGCCGGCAGGCAGTATTTTCTATTTAACAAAATGAGGTTACTCTTTCACGCAACGAATCGCGGCGCCGGCGGGCGATTCCACCCTCCACGAACCCAATTGGTATGAGTTATTATTTGAGTTTACGAACCCCATAGCCCAACCGCATGAAGTGGGAGGGTCCTGGAAGTTGTAGTTCGCGGACGATGACCAGTAAAATCCTCTCGTACCGGGTAAGTGGAGGTAGCCATAGGGAGCGCCGCCAGTATTGTAATAGCGCCAACCTACGGCGGGCAAGAAGATCGAGGCGTTGTAGTGATTGCCGTCGACGGTGGGGTTGAAGAAAAGCACACCGACGTGAGCGATCTCACTGCTGTTGGGGGAAACGGTCGTTTCTTTTTGCGTTATAGAGGGAGAGGCGCCATAGCTCGTTAATGGGCGCCGGTCGAAGTAGCCGTCGGCATAGTAGCCCCACAGGGCGTTGTTCGCGGGGTTATAGCTATTCGCACCCGTTCGAGGGTTTTTGAATAGCGACTGCCTGAACTCTGAGTTGGATATGTCGCCGCCGGGTTGGTCGACGGTGGTTGAGCCGTCGGTCGGGCGGCGGTAGCCGGGAGGGCAGGTCTCCTGGTTGCTGGAAAGCGTTGGGTTCGTCGGGTTGTTCCAGTAAGTAGAGAGCGATGGATTGGACCAAGACCACGAAATTCCTGCTGGCGTCCATTGCGTAGTACTGATGGGATTATCCGTCCAACCCGTATTGGGATTGATCGCCCAGCGTATTCCCATGGTCGAAGGATCATCGGTATAAGTGTTTGCCCATTGGAAGAAAGCCCCCGCCTTGGTCGGGTAGTCGGTGAACCGGCTCTTGTTGCCCGCTGCCCCTACTGCTGCATCTGCTTGTGAGATAACGGCTTGGTCAAGAGCATCCGCTGTCAGGTTGTATGGTGAAAATCGTTGGCATGAGGTGCGCTGAGCGAGGTTACCGTTGAGTGTTTGACTGGGAGTGACTGGGTCGTCGTTGGTCATCAGGTAGTCGGCTCCTTCGCCCTGACGCAGGTATATCTTTTGAAATTTGGTTTCGTTGGCATACGCGAACAGCACTACGGCGTAGCGTGCCGGACTGTCCCCGATGTATTTCGTTTTGAGTCCGATGCGGAAAATGACGGTATCGTTGGTAGCGGTCGCCTCGCCCTTCACGATCAGGTTTTCGCCTCTCACCTGATAGTCTTCGGCGTTGCCCGGATTAGCTTGGTAGATGTTCGGGTCGGCAGAAGCGCCGGCGCTTAGCACCACCCCGTCGTCGGGACCCCAGCGCGAATCGAGCCACACCACCGAAGCGCTCCACGTGCCGCGATTTGCCGCGTTACGCGCCATGTTGAATTTGATCACGCGCTCGCCCGTCTCCGCGGCGCGCCAGAATGCGCCCACGTAGGAAAGAGCATTTGCGGGAGTTACCCCTCCTCCTTCGTTGCCGCCGGGATCGGTGTTGGGATTGCCCCACTGTGCAACGGAAATCGTTTCGCTCAGGGAACCTGCGGTAATAGTTATGAAGCCGTCAACCCGCGGAGCGATATCGGGGTTCATTCCGACAGCGACGTTGAGCGTAGTACCGGAAGAATTTGTACCCTCTTCGGGAGTAGTCGTAATCCAGTCCGATTTGTCGGTTACGGTCCATCCGCCCGGCACGTTGGTGATGACAATCGCATTCGTATTACTTGCTGTATAGTGGAAGTAAATACTCTTCGGGTCGACGGTGAGCGTATTTTCTATCGATTTGCAAAGGCTCACCCATTTTTGACCGTTCCAAAACTCCAAACAATTGGTTGTCATGTTATAGATAACAAGTCCTACGGCTTCGCCCGGATTCGCCAGCAATTGCGGGGTAACGATATCATCACGCTGGTCTTCATACAGCTGAGGCAAGCGCAAACCGCCGTTAGCTGTGGTTAACTCCAATATAGAAAACTTAGCGGGAGTTTCGTTGCCACCGATATTTACTTGCGCCTTAACAGGCAAAGTAAAGAACACGGCTATAACAAATAATGTTAATAACCTAAACTGATTTTTTACAAGTTTCATAAGGTTCATTTAATAATTCATAATTAATTTTACCAGGCTTTTACAAAATTGAATTTTAAAGAACAAAGATAATCTAAAAATATCAAATAATAAAATTATTGTTATTAATAATTGTTAATATTAAATACGCTATCAATTTCATCATAATATTTCTTCCCTGCCGATCTTTCCGCTTCTAAAAAAAAACGTACCTTTGCAGATTAAATTTTTATACAGACACAATGACTGAAAAAGATTCCTTTTCGATTACGGATGTTATCAGTAAGCATTTTCCACGAAAAGATGCGCACGGGGCAATTTCAATGCCCGTTTACAACACTGCCGCTTTTGAATTTGATACGGCGGAAGAAATGGAGGAGGCTTTTCTTGGTAAAAGCGGGCGGCATACCTACACCCGAATTTCGAATCCGACGGTTGAACAATTTGAATCTCGCGTCCAGGTTGCTTCCGGCGCAGAACATGTCATGGCGGTCGCTTCCGGAATGGCGGCTATTTCGACGACATTTCTGACCATCGCTTCCGCCGGAGCAAACATCGTAACGACAACGCATCTGTTTGGAAACACCTTTTCTTTGTTTTTATTTACATTAAAAGCCTTCGGAGTAGAGGTGCGATTTTGTAATTTGTTGGACGTTAACGACGTCGAAAAAAATATTGATGAAAATACTTGTGCCGTCTTTACGGAAATAATTACCAATCCCCATATTGAAGTCGCCGATTTGGCGGCTTTATCCGAATTAGCGCATAAAAAAGGCGTTCCCTTCATTGCGGATACAACAATTGTGCCCTGGTCTGCTTTTCGAGCAAGACAATGGGGGATCGACATTGAAATTATTGCCAGCACCAAATATATTTCCGGAGGAGCGACCAGCATCGGCGGGTTGATTTTGGATTACCAATCTTTCGATTGGACGCAATCCGCCAAACTTCATGACTTGGCAATGCAAGTTGGAAATAAAGCTTTTCAGGTGAAGTTTCGTGGAGAAATCGGAAGAAATATTGGAGCGATTATGTCGCCTCAAGTCGCCTATCTGCAAGATTTAGGATTAGAAACCTTGGATTTACGCTTTCAACAAGCGGCAAAGACTTGCCTGGAACTGGCTTATTTTCTTGAAACATTACCGCAGATAAAATCGGTCAAATATACCGGTTTGCCATCCAATCCGTTTCACGAAATAAGTCAAAAACAATTCGGGGATTACCCGGGAGCGATGCTAACTTTCAGCCTGAACGGTAAAGCGGAATGTTATACATTCCTTAACCGGCTGAAAATCATTCGCCGCGCAACCAATTTGTTTGATAATAAGTCGCTGATTATTCATCCGGAATCTACTATCTACGGCACGTTAAGTCCGGAATACAGAAAGATGGTGGAAGTTCCGGACGATATGTTACGTCTTTCCGTCGGATTGGAAAGGTTCGAGGATTTAAAAGCCGATATTTTACAGGCAATGGAAGAATTGAGAATTGAGAATTGAGAATTAAGAATTAGGAATTATATCAAAAACACACAGTATGAAACGGTCAGGTATTCTTTTGGCTTTATTAACGGGTTGTCTTATTGCGTTTTCCCAAGCAGAACCGGCAATGGTGTGCCAATATGGCTTTACTTTTGAAATCAGTATGCAAAAAAATTGGGGTTACGGTCAACCGGTTGTTTTGACGGTTACACCCAATTCCCAAGCGGATGCTGCCGGATTACGTATTAATGATATCATTGAAAAAATCAATGAAAAGCCAACAGCAGGCGAAAATATTGAAACGATTATCTCTTGGCTGAAAAGTTCGACTGATCAAATACAATTGACCATCAGCAATTTAAAAGAAAGCCATCAAAGTCGGACTTTAAGCAAAATATGCCGAATGAATAATTCGCTCTCAGAAAAAGATTTAGTGAATGTTTATATGTTTTATAGTCTGGAGGATGCTCAAACCAGGGCTTTTACTTGTCCGTTCAAGACAATCGTCAGTCCGGTAAGCAATTTGATTCAATATACCAGTTTCGGTTTTGATGTACCCGATCCGAATAACCTGACATTGGAAAAGAACATAAATGCCGTAATCCGAAAAAATTTAGAAGATAAAGGATTGAAATATTCCGAAAAAAGTCCCGATTTGATTGTTCAAACGCATTATTCTCTTATTCCTAATCCGAATTTTATAAACGATCCCTCAGTAGACAAGTTACCGGTAGTTTATCGTTACAATGTTCAGACGAAGTCGATGGATAAGTTACCTATTTATTATCATCCTTTGATTCAAAGAAATCAGGCGAAATTCTTTTTGAAGTTAGGAATAAGACTTTATGACAATAAGAAAAATAAGAACAACGTTATATGGGAATGTGAAGCCAATGAACTTCTACAGTCCGGCTATTCGCTTGCCGATTATGCGGAATTCCATATACCATTGATGTTTATGCAATATCCTTATCCAAAATCAACGGAAACCGCCGAATTCTATTATGCGCGTTACAAATACAACTACACCGGCATTCATTATAATATGGATAATTTAAAGGAAATAACGGAAGTAGATCCTTCATCTCCGGCTGAAAAGGCTGGAATTCAGGCAGGAGATATCATTGAAAAAATCAATAATATTAAACTTGTCAATAACGCTAAAACAGCCGATAATAATTACAAACAGTTTATATACAAAACCTCGCCGCTTCGCGACCCTGCAACTCAATTCACCAATGCGGAAGGGTTTACCCGATGTATGTATTGGAATAAAATAAAATACGCTCAAATACAGGATGAATTTCAAAAGCCGGAATATTCTGCGACTTTCTCTTATTTGTTTTATTTTGAACCCTATATCAATTTATCCGGCACAAATATAATTACTTTCAATATCATGCGCGGAAAACAAAAATCGGAGATTAAGGTAAAACCGTCGGTTATTTCGGAAGAAATCTTTGAAAGCAGATAAAAAAATAGAGACGTTGTATGCAACATCTCTATTTTCATTGGTTTGAAAAAGGAATTAAAATTATTTCAGCGTCCCATTTTCAGCATCCTGAATCATTTTAGCATTCGGGATAATAAAAATTTCAACGCGGCGGTTTAAGGCTTTGCCGGCAGTAGTACTGTTATCGGCAACCGGTTGAGAGGATCCCATCCCTTGCGACGTCATTCGTGAACTCAGAATGCCGCAGCCCATCAAATAATTTTGAACGGACATGGCTCTTTGTTGAGAAAGAGGGATGTTGATCTGATCGGACCCGGAACTATCCGTATGTCCAAAAATTTGAACATCGGTATCAGGGTTGGATTTCAAGGAGTTGGCAAACTGAGTTAGAGCGGATATGGAGGTTTGATTCAAACTACTTGAATTGACGGCAAAAAGAATGCCCGAGTCAAACGTAACTTTGATGGCTTGCCCGTCATTGACCGATTCGACTTGAGCGCTTTTAATCTGCTCCAATTCTTTCTTTTGTTTATCCATTTTATTGCCGATGAGCGCACCTGCTGCACCTCCGACAACGGCTCCGATCCCGGCGCCCCAGGCAGCGCCTTTGCCGCCATTAATTAACGCGCCGATCCCGGCTCCAACAGCTCCGCCGCCTCCAGCGCCGATAGCTGTTCCCTTTGCCGTATTGCTGGCATTGCATCCTGAGAATACAATAGCAATACTTAGCATCAGACTTGAAAATAAATTTATTCTTTTCATTTTTATAACATTAATAAATAAATAAAGAACAACATAAACCTGCAATTATCATACCAAAGTATGTATTTAATAGTTAATAAAACATTTGAAATTGAATAATTTTAAATTATTTCATTCTTATTCAATATTCAGTGAATTCATATAAGCTTCATCCGCGCGCAATACCATTAAAATATCGTCCGGATCAAAATTTCCAATTGCATCTTTTTTCGCTTGTTTGATAATGAATGCAACCAATTCCCTTTCTTCTTTTTCGTCATCATCTTCATTCAAATAGTCGTTTAATTCATAAAATTCACAGATGAGATCCAAAATATAATAAAGCGTATCTCCGGAAAATTTTTCTTTTAAATCTTGCGGAAGATAATTGTGGATAAATTCCACAGCAACATCATCGTCGAATTCGAATGTTTCCATTTTTTAAATATAATTATGAATTGTGATCAACTTTCAACTTGCTCCTCTTCGCTTTCGTTTTTATTCTCTTCGTCTTCTTCGAACTCAGTCAATCCGGATTTAACTAATAGATTATACCAATTCATCACTTTTTTGATATCGGAAGGATAAACCCGATCCCGATCGAAATCAGGGAACACTTGAGCAAAATAAGTTCTTAATTCCTCTGTTGTGATTGCCGGAGAAAATGAAATCGTTTCGCCGTTTTCTTTTTGTTTAATAGTCGTAAGTATTTGTGACAAGCGAACATCACCGTTGTTGGAATACATAGTGATATCCCCCAGTGAAACGACTTTATCTCTTGAATAAACAGGGATTCGTTTTTGGTCAATCAACGATTCTGCAATAAAGATATTTTTCCCTTTGGAAATTAATTTAAAAAGTCCGGGTTTACCGGAAATGGACAAAATTTCTTTCAACATAATCTATTTCTTTTACGATTTTACAATACAAAAGTAAGAAAAATTGTTGATATATGGAAAAGAATGATTCCAAATCACCTCTGATATGTTAAATTATATAAAAAAATCATTTTTCTTCCCTTTAGATGCTTAATTTGTTAAATAAAAGTAATACCTTTGAAACCGTTGTTTAAAACTAATTTATTTTATCATAAAATCTAAAAGAACTATGTCTAACTCAATGACACGAAGGTCTTTCCTTCAAAAAAGCGGAGCGGCGGCGCTCGGTTTAACAGTTATCCCAAGTATTGCTATGGGAAAAAGTATCAGCGGCGTTACGGCTCCAAGTGACAAACTAAACATTGCCGTTGTCGGTATTGGTGGTATGGGTAATTCCAATCTAAAAAATGTAAAGCCTACGGAAAATATCGTTGCACTTTGCGATGTGGATTGGAAATATGCCGGACATGTATTCAATGAAAATCCGAATGCAAAGAGGTATTGGGATTGGCGCAAAATGTATGACGAAATGGGTAAATCCATTGACGCCGTCATTGTCGCGACTGCCGACCACTGTCACGCTATTATTGCATCTACGGGTATGACGTTGGGTAAGCATGTGTACGTGCAAAAACCATTGACGCACACTGTGTATGAATCTCGCTTGCTGACTAAATTGGCAGTGCAGTACAAAGTTGCAACTCAAATGGGTAATCAGGGCAGTTCAGGACCGGGCGTCCGTCAGGTTTGCGACTGGATATCGAATGGTGAAATCGGCGAAGTTAAACGTGTGGATACGTTCACAGATCGTCCTATTTGGCCGCAGGGTTTAAATACGCCGCAAGGTCAATGGGTGCCGGATACATTGAATTGGGATTTGTTTACCGGTCCTGCCAAGTATGTTCCTTACAACGAAGTTTATACTCCTTGGAACTGGCGCGGATGGTGGAATTATGGCACCGGCGCTCTCGGCGATATGGCCTGCCATATTATGCACCCGGTTTTCAAAGGATTGCAATTGGGTTATCCCTCAAAAGTACAAGCAAGCTCAACCTTGTTGCTTACCGATTGCGCTCCTACCGCACAAGCGATACGTTACACATTCCCGGCACGTAATATCCCCGCCAACAAAAAAGTTAAATTTCCGGAAGTGGATGTTTACTGGTATGATGGCGGCATTAAACCCGTGATGCCTCAAGGCTGGCCTGCAGGCAAAGACATGAATGATGCGGGAGGCGCCGTTATATTCTACGGAACCAAAGATACGCTGATTTGCGGATGTTATGGCGTGAACCCGTGGTTGCTGTCAGGTCGCAAACCGGTTGTTCCCAAAACGCAACGCGAAGTTCCCGGAGAAGCTATGAGAGGCGGACATGAAATGGACTGGGTGCGCGCATGCAAAGAAAGCCCGGACAGCAGGGTGAAAACCGCTTCCGATTTCAGCGAAGCCGGACCTTTCGCCGAAATGGTAGTGATGGGCGTATTAGCCGTACGTCTCCAAGGCTTGAACAAAGAACTGGAATGGGATGGACAAAATATGCAATTCACCAATATCGGAGCTGATGAAAAACTCCGGTTGACGATTTCCGATAATTTCAAAATTGTGGATGGAGATCCTAAATTCGAT
>Ga0123354_10000729_pt1 | contig 35386 bp, 12 predicted proteins | sample TergutLab28metaG_2_FD_97872 | JGI IMG/M metagenome (GOLD analysis project Ga0123354, IMG submission 97872) | Labiotermes labralis P4 segment gut microbial communities from Petit-Saut dam, French Guiana - Lab288 P4 | ecosystem: Host-associated > Arthropoda: Insects > Digestive system > Gut ... | reverse complement strand
TTCACACGGGAAACAAGTGTTAAATCATTGTACCACCCTTGCCATTCGTTGAATAGTATCCACGAAACAATTGCAGGCGAATTCCAGTGCATTTTTACCATTGCTTCAAGTTCGCGCAGGTAGGCGCCCGATTCTAACGATGGTGTGGTGTGTTGTCCGGTGTCGATATACGAATTCATCGAGGGCATATCCTGCCAAACAAGCATTCCGAGTTTATCACACCAGTAATACCAGCGCAACGGCTCTACCTTGATATGTTTACGTATCATATTGAAACCAAGCTCTTTGGTTGTTTCAATATTAAAACGTATCGCCTCATCGCTGGGTGCAGTATAAATGCCATCAGGCCAAAAACCTTGATCGAGCGGTCCTATCTGGAACAAAAATTCATTGTTGAGCATGATACGGTAATAACCGTCAACCAACAGTTTGGAGATTTTACGCATTCCAAAATAGGTCGAAATAGAGTCAATTACATCATCCGTGTCGTTCATAAGGTAAACCTTCATATCGTAAAGGAAAGGGCTATCGGGCGACCATAATTTGAGTGGTTGTGGAATATTCAAGGTGTAATAATTACTTTGGTAGTCTTGCTCAATGTCGGCAATTTCAGTTCCGCTATCATAAATTTTAAAGCCGGCTTTCAGTCCGTTGATCGCAACACCTTCCATGTAAAACTTTAAAGTTGCATTGTCAATGTCCGGTACCATGCGAATACGGGAAATATATGCCTCTTGCGGTACGGCTTCGAGCCATACCGTTTGCCAAATGCCTGTGGTAGAGGTGTACATAATACCTCCGGGATAAAGCGTTTGTTTGCCGCGCGGATAACCTTTGGCATCGGTCATATCGTTTACTCTGATGGCGATATCCTGTGTTTCGCCGGAGGCCAGGAATTCTGTAATATCAAAGGAAAACGGGTCGTAGCCGCCTTCGTGCGTTCCCACGCTCACGCCGTTGATAAACACTTCGCAAGCATAATCCACTGCGCCGAAATTAAGCAGCACACGGTTGCCTGTCCAACCGGCAGGTATGGCAAACGAGCGGCGGTACCACAAATTTTCGTGATGTTCCATTATTCCCGAAAGCGCTGATTCGACCGGAAAAGGAACCAGGATTTCTCTGGAGAGGTTGCCGGCAGGCAAGCTTTCTGTTGCGCTTGCCGCCGGTTGAAACTGCCAGATTCCATTCAAATTCAGCCATTTCTCGCGAACCATTTGCGGACGTGGATATTCGGGCAAAATCGGATCGGTTGCCTGCAAGTTTTCACCCCAAACCGTCATCAGTTTCGCCGTTTTCTTTTGGTAAGGCGTTTGCGAACAGACAGTTTGCACGAAAAACACAGCAGCGCAAACCAGAAAGAATAATTTGATTTTTATCATTTTTTTAATTAATTGCTCCCCATCCTGTATTTTGTACAATTAAAGGATTGATGTTTATCTCTGTTTGCGGTACCGGAAACAGATTCATCCTTTCGGAAAATATCCTTTTTTCCCAAACCACTTTTTTATAAAAATACATCGGGTTGGCGCCATCCGGCGCAGGGATATTTTTATCCGCCGAACCCATATCCACATCCACGCTAAAGCCGAGCATGTCACCTCCTTCTCCGCCTTGATGCCAGCTCGGATAGACCCAACCGTCGCCTTGCGCCATACCTGCTACTCCCCAGCGGCGAACATCAAAGTAATGTTGATTTTCGTACGCCAGTTCCAACAGTCTTTCTCTGCGGACGACATTCGTAACCGATTCGTAGGTAAGAGGAATTTCTATGCGGGGCTGTCCTCTGCGATCCAGAGGCGTTGCATCATCTCCCAAACCTTTATATTCGGGTATTCCGGCACGCGCCCGGATGAGATTAACATATTTGATCGCTTCGCCTATATCGCCACATTCATTGGAGGCTTCGGCATAATTCAGGTAGATTTCCGACAGACGGATATAAATGTAATAGGGAGTAATACCTGTATTCATCTTTTTACGCGCCAACATGCCCGATTTGGGATAATCATGCCCGTTTAGCGCATGTCCGGAATTTCCATTCAAAGAAAAATCGGTGTAATATGTCTTAGAGGTATCAAATGTCCACTGAAGATACTGGAAAGTGAAAGCAACATAGAAACGGGCTTCCCTGTTATAGAATTGATTCATGATTCGCCTTCCGGTTCCGGGCGCAAAGTAAACATAACCTGATAAATTATCTCTGCATATACCGGAACCGGTCATTGTGCGGCTTGTAAATTTATCTTCCTCATCATTAGTGTAATTAAAATAATCCGGATCGTCTTCAATGCGAAGCCCTTTGTTCGTGAAATACAAATCAACCATTTGAAGCGGTACGCACAATCCGCCGCCGCCCGACTGAGCGTCTTGAATGCCGGAATGTTTTGGAGTCATCGTATAATAGATATTCCAGTTTCCTGTGGTACGGAAAAATATCATTTCTTCATTATCGATCCGTCCAAGCGCCGATTCATATACCGAAAGATACGGGACAGAAGTAGCAAGGGGACTGCCTGCGGGTCTTATTACCAAATGAAAATAGGGGTTATTGTCAATAAAATCTTTTGCCGCCTTCCTTGCTTTTTCCCATTTTTGCTGATCCTTGCTTTCGGGAAACAGGTGTTTTCCCGTATTATCTGTCAAGTCTTTGTAAAATGGATCGCCATTAAATAAATAGCTGGCGGCATACAATAATACCTGGGATCGAACCGCTTCTACCACTTCCCGGGTGATATTACCGGCAAAATTCATATCAAAAGCCAGATTTCCATTGCCATTGTTATCTGAAAACTGAGATTTCAAGTGTCCTGACGCCAGCAATTCATCAAATTCGTTTACCATATAATCAACACATTCATCCACCGAACTGCGTAGTAAGTTGAGATTTCCGGCGGACGACTCCGGATCGAATGTTTCATCCCCTACAATTATAAAAGGGCCATACAGTTTGAATAAATTGAAATAGAAAATGGAACGTAACGCTCTGGCTTCATCTTTGCTCCGGTTTCTGTCATCCGGGGACATATCGGTACACTTGTCAATATTCGCCATATAGATATTGGCTTTTTGAATCCCTTTGTAATAGGCTTTCCACATGTTGTTTACATAATCTGTAGAAGAATAAAAAGCTCCTCCGCACAAGACATTGGAAACACATTCATCCCAAGGCAGTTTGGCTTCAATAGACGCCGGCGTCCAGATGCCATTCGTTTGATCTTCTCCTCCGGTATAATTCTGGTTGGTTTCATCCGGCAAATAGGAATAAACATTGGATAACCATTTGGCAGCCAAAAACCGGTCGGAAAAAACCATATTCAAATCCATACTGTCTCCCGGTATTGATTCGAAATAATTATTGCAGGAAGTAGAGGCAAGTATAGCCATGCCTGCTAACATTATATTTATTATTATTTTTTTCATGCGCTGATAAATTAATGCGATCATAAACTAAAATTAACACCAAGAGAATAAGCCGTTACGTTTGGATATTTCATTCCGTTGTCGGTATCCAACTCCGGATCCCACAGTTTAAATTTACTCCAGGTAAATACATTAGAGCCCATCACATAAAAACGTCCACTATTTATAAAGCTTTTTTTGCACCACGATCTGGGGAAATAATAGGATATTGTAAATTGTTTCAATCGAAGAAAACTCATGTCTTTTTGCCACCATGTGCTTGGTACAAAATTGTTCACATTAGAAGGATCGGTGCTTGACCAAGCCAAACGGGGATAAAATACATTGTCGTTTGCCGGATTAGCCGGATCCCATCGGTCTCCTATGTTGGCAAACAAAGACCCTCCGCCAGTTGAACTCGTGAAAGGAAGAATACCCGACCCATTCAACATGCGATCGGCGCCTGCCGTACCCTGAAATAAAATACCCAACCCGAAATTTTTATAGAGTAAATCTCCTCCAAATCCATAGTAATATTTTGGAACGTCGCCACGTCCAATAGCGCACATGTCATATTCATCAATTTTCCCGTCGCCGTTCAAATCTTTGTATTTGATATCTCCCGGTTTGGTTAATTCGCCGGGGTAAGTTTCGCCAAACTGACTAATATTCCGTTCTTTTATTTCTTCCTCACTGGAATACAGCCCTTCCGCAACATATCCCATCCTGACCAGCACGTTTTTACCTACCGTATTTTGCCATGGATAGGTTTTAATGGGATTGCCGTCTTCGATCACTACGTCTTGATTCATTGTGAAGTTACCGCGTACGGCGATATTCCAGTCTTTACCGAATTGGTGGTTATAATCAAAAGAAGCCTCAAGTCCTTTGTTGTCAACAATACCGAAATTTCCCGTTGGAGTTACGGCAAAACCTGCATAGAGCGGTAAATTATTCCTGTTGATATAAATATGATCGCGATGCTCCTTAAAAAGGTCAAACACAAACGCCAGGTCGTTTTTCAAGAAATTGATTTCAACCCCCAGGTCTTGCTTTTGTATGGTTGACCATTGCGCTTTGTATCCGTATTTTGTAATCGTAATGCCTCCTCCGGGATTTCCGCCGTTAATATTGAAGTTGTAACCATTTCCGTCTGAAATTGACGTAAAATAACCAAAGCGATCATTGTTATCTCCCATGCTGTCATTTCCAACGATTCCGTTTGAATAACGGATTTTCAAATAAGAGATAATGGGAGCGACCTGTTCCCAGAAAACTTCATTGGAAGGCACCCAACCGAAAGCGATTGCAGGGAAAAAACCGAAACGGTTATTTTTCTCATAGTTTTCAGAACCTGTATAACCTCCATTCACTTCAACAAAATACCGGTCATTATAGGAATAAGTGCCGCGAAAACTGAGGCTCAGTTGCTTGAATGGAAGCGACCAAATTTGATTCTTGGTAGCATCTCCGCCTCCCGGAACCCCGTTGGGATCCCTGTAGTCTCTTCCATTCAGTAAAATAAGTCCGGTTACATTGTGAAGCTTGTTGAATAACCGGTTATAGTCCAAAGCGCCTTCAAAATAGAAAGTACGATAGGAATTTCTGTCCCCTGAAAATTTGATAGACGGGTCACCGGAAATAAACGCCTCGCGCAAAATGATATTTCCATCCGCATCATAGACGTCATCATTCCATACATCGCCTGTTTTTGTGCCATTGGCAATCCATGTACTCATTTCCTGTGCGTAATGTAATGTTTGGGTATCCTTTGTATCAAAAGCCATCAAGGCATGCGCCTGCAATCCTTTACTCCAGTTCCAAAAATCCAATTTCTGCGTCAATTTCAAATTTGAATTGATTTGCGTCTGGAATTCATTTTTATAACCTCTTTTCGTTAATTCTCCATAAGGATTGTCGAATTCCCTTTGAAACTGACTGAACCCCGGATTTCTTCCATCCGGAAATTCTTTGGGATATAACACAGGATTGACCCTCATGGCTTTTGGAAAAATATCATCTACCAAGTCCTGATCCGGATAATTTCCACTGGAGAACCATCCGTTTACGCCAACATCTATAGACGTTTTTGAAGTCGCTTTCAAATTGATATTCGTAAGAAAATTGTAACGATTATAGGTTATCTCCGTATTATATGACTGTCTCGGATCGGTTTTTGTTAATCCCTGTTCATCATAATAAGACAAAGACACATAATAAGAAGCATTGGGCGCTCCGCCACGGATATTGGCGTTTATTCTCCGGTTGTAACCCAACTTTTTATATAATTCATCCATCCAGTTCACATTCGGATAGAGGTATTTGTTGACTGTTCTGTCGCCAGTGTTCGGAATAAGTCCATTCGCCATTTTTGTATTCAAAATATATTGATCCGAATAATATGGCGATCCATAAGTATTTATATAAGCCTCGTTGACTGCGTCCATATATTGGTATGCATCGACTAATTTCGGAATTTGAGTTAATTCCGTAACTCCCTGATATACATCGAACGTGAATTTGGGAGGACTCACTACACCGGGTTTTGTCGTAACGATGATAACGCCATTACCTCCACGAACTCCGTAGACGGCAGTAGAAGAAGCATCTTTTAATATTGATACCGATTCTATGTCCTCCGGATCCAGCTGGTTAAAACTGCGTTCAATCCCATCGACCAAAATAAGAGGACCTTCATTCCTGTTGGTTAAAGTAGAAATGCCCCGAATCCATATATCGGCGTCATCATGTCCCGGAAGCCCTGTGCGTTGCACGGCGACCAAACCCGATACGCGGCCGGCAAGTATCGTACCCAAATTAGCTACCGGAGCTTTCACCTGATCCATTTTGAGACTGGACTGGGCGCCCAGCACGGATATTTTGCGTTGCGTTCCATACCCTACCACTTGCACTTCGTTGAGCTGGCTTACACTTTCTTTCAGAATAATGTCTATGACAGGTTTATTCGCTTTTACTTCCTGAGATTCATAGCCTACATACGTTACGACCAACACCGCATCTTTCTTGGTAACTTTTATGTTGTAAGTTCCATTCTCATCGGTTGCCGTACCATTCGCAGTTCCTTTTTCCGAGATAGATACTCCTATCATAAATTCTCCCGTAACATCGGTTACCCTGCCTGTTACCTGGATATTTTGAGCGAAAACAGAGCCGGCCAATAGAGCAAAGAGCAATAATATCCCGGCTTTTATAGTTTTTGATTTATCCATAATTTATAAAATTAAATTTCATTACCCCTAAATCCCCTAAAGGGGACTTCAGTTTCTGAAAAAACCAAAGAAAACTATGGTCTTTCACGCTCCAAGTCCCCTTTAGGGGATTTAGGGGTTACAAATTTATTTGTTAATTACCTTTACAGCAGCAGTTCTGCTGTTTTCGGTAATACGAACAATGTAAATACCTTTACTTGATACGGGCAATACAGCATCGTTATTCACTACAGATTGAGACAGTATTTGACCGCTTATGTTGTAAATAATAACTGTTGCCGATTGCTGAATACCTGAAATGTGGATGTTATTGTTTTCGGCATATACAATATAATTGCTTTCATTGGTTTTCACAACGGGAATACCTGTTGGAGCCTGCTTAAACGGAACATTTTTCAATTGGGGATAAGTTTGTCCTTCGGTAATTGTCCAGATATTAGTGAAATCCCAACCGATAGCAGTGTAGGTAGCCTGTTGTTTCAATTGAGCGGTAGATTTTCCGGTCGGATAATCTACCGTTCCGGTAACTGTTGATGCGACATTCCAGCCTGTATTACCATTGATCTGCGCATCATAATTATAGATATTATTATAAAACACTGAAACTGTCCCAAGATTGCCATTATAAGCCCCATTTTCTCCAATGAAAGAACTTGCTACTTCTACGCTCGACAAGTCTCCGATAGATGCACAACCGGAAATTTTAATGTTACCTGGCTGGTCTATCAAACCAATAATTCCTCCAACCCATCCACGGCTTACAGCGCCGACGCTTCCTGTGAAATAGCTGTTTGCAACAGAAATATTATCTCCGGCAGTGACTCCAAAGAATCCTCCAGCTTGAGAACCTGCGTTGACGGTTACGTCTACGTAGGTATTGCTGACAGTTACATTATCGCAATTTCCACCTATTAATCCCCCAACGTGGTCGCGTCCGACGATTATACCGGTTACATAGCACTGGTCAATGGTTGTATTTTTGCAAGAGCCAACCAAGCCTCCCAAATCTACGCTTGTATCGCCGCCGCTGACAACTGATCCGGAGAAAGAGAAATTCGACAATCCTAAATTCTTAATCGTAGCCCCCTGTGTTGCATTGAAGAATCCTTTAGTGCTTTCGTTGTTAACGGTTACTTTTGCATTGAGGATTGAATACCCGTTGCCGTCAAACGTTCCGGTAAACGGTGAATTTAACGAACCAATGCCTGCGAAGTTAACACCTGTCATATCAATGTCGTTCATTAAACGGAATTTTGCAAATGGTTTGGAATTAATATTAATCACATCAGCGGGCGTTCTCAGTTCAAAAACCTGGTTTGAAAGAACAATTTCCACGTCCATTTCGTGCACATCCATAGTAAACAGACTTGCCAAAGTGTTATCTGTTAAAGAAATTGCAAATTTTGTCCAACCGCCCGCAGAAAGAGGCTGTTCGGTTACATAATATTTATTGCCGTCTTTTTCCACAAAATTGGCTCCTTCGGTAATCGTAAATGTAAGCGCCTGTCCGTAAGTCGGGATTATCCTGTCTAAGTCGATTTCATGGGCTCCGGCGGGATCGGGATAGGTTAAACTCGGATATTCGGGTATTCCATATATTTTGGAAACGAGCGGCGTGTTTTGCCATTTCAGCACGGGATACATTTTTCCGTCTGTACCGGTAATATATTTCCATGTATTGGTAAAGTCCCAACCCAATGAAGTGGTATAAAAACTCTGTGTACGAGCCTGGGTATCATTAGCGATTGTACGCCCGTCCATGTCATTCGCATCAATGGATGTTTTCACGGCAGACATGTCAAAATTGCTTCCAAGGTAAGAATTTAGAACCGACCAGTTATTGGTAAATTGAGTGGCATAATCGCCGCTTTCAGGTCCCCTGCTTCCCCAGTCTCCTATACGGTAAGTAGCGTCGGGACAATAAATTCCGGCGGCAAGGTTGATATTGTTTTTGATTTCTCCCGGATCGGAGTTATCAACCAAAGAAACGATTCCGGCGGCTCTACCCATTGTGGCTTGCGCTACGCCGGAGAAATAACAGTTTTTCAATGAGCCGCCGCAAATGACGCCGGCAATACCTCCTGCCTGAAATTCCCTTGAATAGAGTTGCGCTCCGGAGTAACAATCCGTGACAGTCGTAAATACCGGTTCTGTTACATCGTCGGTTCCAAGATTGGGGTCTCCTGGCGTTATCACTTTATCATAGCTGTACATGCCTCCCACGATTGATCCGATGTGGTCGCGGCCGGCAATATAAGAATCTGATACATAACATTCACTGATCGTACATCCTCTGGAATTTCCTACAAATGCTCCTACATTTTGGTTACCGGTAATATTGGCTTTTTCGATGCCTAATTTTGTAATGACAGCGCCTTCGGCAGTACCAAACAAACCGGCGTTGTCTTGATTCATATCATTAAATGTCAATCCATAGATGATATGTCCATTTCCATTCAGCGTTCCTTTGAAAGTTCCGGGCAGCTCCCAGTTTTTGGTAAGGGTGATATCGTTCATCAATGTAAATTCACCTGCCAGGTCATATTTGATATTCCTCAAATCGTCTTCTGTTTTGATTTGATAAGAAATACCCTGCACGTTCAGTTTGATTACAACTGTTGCGCTTTTATAATTTGCATCGCCCTGGGTAGAGAAAGTAAGGGTGGTTGTTCCGTCTTTGATAAAAGAAACCAGACCGTCATTATCAATATCTGCGACGGAAGGATCAGAACTGAAATAAGACACCTCCCTGTTCAGCGCTGAAATAGCATGGGCGTCGAAAGTTGTTCCGGGAAGCGATCTTTCGGGAAATACCGGTACATAGATACCGTCTCCGTCAAGAGGATAAGTTTGATACGAAAATATGGGATAATTTCCATTTACTATTTTCCATACCGGATCCGTCCATTTTAAAGTTGCAGTGTAAAAAGAAGCCGACTTCAGGGTGGCAGCGTCTACGTGCTCGCCGTCCCAGCCATAATGACTGCTTTCTCCATCTGTATATAATACGCCATGCTGATAAACTTCGGTATTATCCCAGGAAAAATTGTTGTACAGATCGCCGAGAGCGCCGTCGTTAACACCGCCCAGGATACGGCTTGTCTTGTCGATATCCCCTTTCAGCCAGGCAGCCATTTCCACACAATTATAGATGCCTGCCGTTCCTCCGTCAACTAAGGCGATAATACCTCCCGTCCTGTTAACGGTGCATTGGGCAACTCCTGCAAAATAAGAGTTTTCGACGGTGACATCGACTGCAGCGCCTATAATGCCGCCGGCTTGATGATAGTTACTGATCACCGCAGCTGTGGAAAAACAGTTATTGACATCGCTGAGTTCGCCTTCAGGATTTGATTTGTATGAACCGCCGATGATCCCTCCGAGGTGATCGTCTCCGCTAACAACGCCTGAAGTATAGCACTTTGCTATGTTGGTGGGAGCATAAGCCCGTCCGACAACGCCTCCCACATCCTGCGATCCATAGAATCGCGCCCCGATGATGCTCAGGTTTTCGATTGTGGCTCCTTCGGCTACCCCGATTAAACCGACGCCATCTTTTGATGAGTCTGTGAATTTCAAACCATAGATGGTTTTCCCGTTGCCATCGATTGTTCCGGTAAACCGGTTCTGATCGTCTCCGACAGGAGTCCAATCTCCAGTCAAAGTAATATCATTCATAAGGATATAACTTCCTGCCAGGTTATTAGCAATTGCTTTCAAACCGGCTTCATCAGTAATTTGTATTTGCCCCAACACATTGGCAGAGGAAAAATACATTACGGCAATCATTGCCGCTTTCGAAAGAAGAGTAATTTTTGTTTTCATAATATCGTAAATTTTAATGAATTATTTTATTGTTTTAATTTGTTAGAATAGAACAAATTGTCATTTTATTTGTATTGGAGCAGAGCAATTTTCCATCTTTTAAAGCGGAAATCAAATATAAATAGATGCCATCGACTGCGCGTTTCTTGTCCCATGTTATTTCCTGTGTTCCATTTTGAGACGTTACAGGATAGCTTTGTGTGTCAACAAGCTGTCCCAATAAATTATATACATTTAAATTTATTTTTGCTATATTTTCCGGAATCTTGCACGAGATAGAGGTCTTTTGGTTAAATGGATTCGGATAGTTTCCTGTCACAGAGAGTTTTTTTCCTGTTATTTGAGGCATTTGAATGGCTGTTTCGTCTTTCCTGCCATATACGGCAAATTCAAGTATACGGGTAGTATAGCCATTCTGTTCGCCTTTGGTAACTTGCAAGCGAATGCGGTTTGCGGTAAAAGGTTCAATCGTTCTGTCCACTTTGTTAACTGTGTTATTTGACACCACATCCACATCTATCCATTGAGAATTTTCATATTTTTGAAGACGGAAATCCGACGTGATATAATCGCTGCTTTCTATTCCGGCGTTCATTACAAACCACCGGCAAATTTCAACCTGCGAATCAAATGTAAGTTCCAGCCAGGGAGCATTGTTGTTGGTAACGCACCATTTCGTGCTTAAGTCTCCGTCAATCGCTTTTTCAGGACCTTCGGCGCTCCCGTTTTGATTGGATGCCCTGACCGATGCCGGGGTTAGCTGCATACTGCAACCGGTATCAGCGCTATCGATGTTTCCCTCAGGAAGCGAGCTGATTGCGGACGCCGGAATTACATCGTCATTCTCATTGTCGGACAATGAAACGGCAAATACGAGTATGTCATTGTTATTGGGAAAGGTAAGATTGGAGGCATTCCCTTTCAGGTCAATACAATATTTATACATATACATAAAATTGTATGAGTCATTACTGTTTCCACTCACATTGTGCCGGTGGGTAGCCGTGAATGCCACATTTTCACGGCGGTATTCAGTTCCAAGATTATATTGGTTTCCCCAGGCTCCCACATTTCCTGCATAATATGGGATTGTAAAGGAATGGGTTGTTCCATCAACAACAAATTCACCATCGGAACCTTTCTTATTTCTGCTTGCAGCCAGGATATAAAGTTTTTTAGCAGCCGGACTGTCGGGTAATGTGATTGTTTGTCCGCTGCAAGATACAGCGTTACGGTTTCCATCCTCGCGGCTTCCTATGGCAAAGTCTATTCCATCGGCGGTAATTACGTCGGAAAGCTGTTCTGCAGGATAGGCATAAATAATTCCCGCTGTGGCATTGTTTTTCTTAGAATCGTAGCTCATCACATCTATGTTATAATCTAAGCTGACTTTTGTTGAAGCCGGATTTTTGTCAACAATAGCAGGCGCCGGGGTTTCCAATCTGACAGCAAATGTTTTGGGTTGAAATTTACCTATGTTAAAAGATAAAGTATTCCCGCTGTAAGACGCTTCGCCTGTTTTTTCCTCAATGCCATTCATTTCGTCTGCGGAAATAATGCCGGAAGGGAAAGTTATTCTGACGTCATTCTGATCGTTACCGGTTAGTTCATACACCCTGAATATGATTTCATCAGCATCTTCCGCTTTTTTCAACGCTTTTACCGACACTTTATCCGTATTCAGGGATAAGAATCCAAACGATTTGCCCAATACTCCGTTGTGCTTTGTTGCACGGAATGCAAGCAATGGCTGGTTCAACCGTGCCGCTTCCCATTGCGTTGCTTCATTCCATTTCCCGTCATGCCGGTAAAATGAATAGGTGAATTTATTAGGCCCCAAATCCTGATCTCTTTGATAAACAAAATTAGCGCCGACTGCAGGCGTACGGATAAGACTTAAACGCAGTGTGGAATTGTTGGGCTTATCCCAGCCATATTTACAATCGTTCAATATAGAGATGCCATAAGCGCCATCGGTATAGGATTGGTCAGCCCATTGATGTCCGGGCACTTCATACAAACTTGAAGTATTGATCCCTCTTTCGATGGCGCCGAGCGATATATCGTAAGTCGCTTTGGAATTTGTTGCCCTCAAAGGGAAAACCGCCTTTAGCAAAGTACCTCTGCTTTGCCAGTTTACTTCATTTACAAAATCTATCCTGTCACTGATTTCCGGATTGGTTATCCTGATATACTGGACAAAATCCGAACCGTTTTTAGTCCGGCTAACTTTAAGGCTCACACGCAAGGGACCGCTTTCAGCAATGGAAATATTCACATTTTCATCGACGTATGCCGCAGGAGCTGTATTGACAGTGTTCCACAAAATTTCCCAAGAGGGCCAGTTTTCGGAACGGTCGTTCAACATCGCCAAACGCAACGGAGACAGCAGGAGCTCTTTTGCATTTTTCTTGTCATAGATGGAAGCAATATCACCCTTGTTGTTTACTTCTATCCGATACGAATCATTTTCAAGTAAATCGTTGGAAATAGATAAAGAAGATTCAAAATCTTTGCTCTCGTTCAACCGCAGTTCGTAAACGGTATATCCCAAAGGAGGAACGGTTGCCTGGAAAATAAATGACAATTCCCTCGTATCGGAATTATAATTAAGTATTTGTGCAGGAACATCGTTGTTTCCACCATCCAATACCCTGATTCCTGTGGGTTTTGAATCGGTGGTTACTGAAGATTCCACAATATCGGTACGGTTGATAGATAATGGATTGTAAACCACCAAAGGAATTCCTTCCACCTGGGTATCCATTTGTTTGGCAACAGCTCCAACAGAATTGAGGAGTGTTTTCGACAAATCCAGGTTTGCAAGTACTTCATCGTTATACGAGAAATTATAAGCGGCAGGAATGGAGGTTCCGGTCAAGTCGTCATGGAACTGGTTCCAAAGCACCCGTATCCAGGATTCGCGCAGAATATCCGCCGGATATTTCAAACCGCCCAGCCAATCTGATACCACCGAAGATTTTTCCGTGTTATCAGCTAACAGTTCATTCTTCCGGTTCCAGTATTTCATAATTGTTTGTGAAGTATAACATCCTGTGCCATGTGTTGTCAGAGGCAATTCATTATCCCACACATAATATTTGGGATTGCGGAGACTATCCATCCGTTGGAATATTTGCGTAGGAGTTTCCATTCTCAAGGTTACCGGACCGTTGGAATCCATACTTGTCTGTAGCCAGTAAGGCGTGTTTTCCCCGCTTACCGACGGATTATCCTGCAATCCGCCTCCTCTGTCGCCGCTGGGACCCACATAATGGAAAGCGGCATATATTCCATATTTTGAATAATTGTCATTGATTTCATTCAGCGTTGCCGCATCATTCGACATATCCTTATTATATTTTCCGTGTTCATCGTAGGCATTGGGTTTAAAAATAGCATAAATTTCCGAACCGTCAACGCCTTTCCATATCCCGAAAGGAGCTATGTTGTCGTAATTATAAAAACCCCAGCCTAATTTTGCGGTATGAAATCCGGTAGCGCCGCAATGTTTCCCCAATGAAGGTAAAGAATACGGAAATCCGAAACAGTCGGGAAGCATAATATCGCTTCCTCCCTTCCTTCCAAATTCTTTCTTATAATAAGTCTGTCCGTACAAAAAATTACGGATAATCGATTCGGCCGACGGCACCATGACATCGCAAGCATCAATAGCTCCTCCGCTGATATTCCATTGTCCATTTTGAATGTACGTTTTTAAAGTAGCATATTCCGCAGGATAATATTCTTTCATCCACATATATTTGATAGCTCCTTCAAAATTAAATCGAAATCCAGGATATTTGGCAAATAAAGCAAAATTCTGGGTCATGGTATTTAAGATATACTGATCAATGGTTGTTTTCACATCCCAATTCCACTGAGTATCCAAATGTGAATCGGATATGAGTGATAACGTTTTTTCCTGTGATTGAGCGAAAATCACATTCACAAAACAAAACAACAGCACAATAATTTTTTTGTTCATATTATTTCAGATTATATTAAACTTAACGATGTAATGATATTTTTTGAGTAAACGCATTGCCGTTGCCATTGTCAATCCGGATAAGATAGATGCCGTCGGCGTAATTCATTTTGATGTTTGCTCCATTTTCTACCCGATATTTATTCATGACGCGACCATATAAGTCAATGATTTTCACTTCGGCGCTGCAAGGGGTAATAATGGTTACAGAGCCGTCATTCATCTGATATATGCGTATGCCGGAAAGATTTACCGGAGGAATTCCAGTTCCTCCGGATACTTTTTCTGCTACCCAGAATGTGCCGGATCCTTTATCGGAATAAACATAAGAGTCGGGAACTGTTGCATCGAAATTGAAGTATTGATCGGTTTTCCAAGCCCCTTTCATGGTAAAAGTACAATCATCTTGCCAGCCAAGCTGTATTCTTCCCGTAACGTCTGTCTTGCTTCCCAACCGGCACAACCAGCCTCCTGATTGGTTGATGTACATGCCTTTTATTTGTAAATTATAAGCATCTGTTCCCAGACTTGGAATAAACGTATAAATAAAACTGTCGTCGTTTTCCTTTAATTTGTTCAAGCAAAAATCACCCTCCGTAGTGTTTGGCTTATATTGCAGATACAAACCTGAATAAAAATGTTTCAGATAATATTTTTCATTTGCTGTTATATCCTCACAGTTTTCTAATGATGGAATGTTTTTTTTTGATGCCTCTATACTTAATTCGGCTGCCGAAGCCCACGCTCTTCCTTCTACTTCCGACAGCGCTACCAATTTGAAAAAGCGTGCCATCGGCTTGGCTGTTATGTTTACAGTCTGCGCGCTGGAAGTATTTTGAAACTGTCCTTTAACCGGCATTGTCCAGTTCGTCAGATCCGTACTGAAATAAAGCTCATAATTTTTTATCCGCCCGTTTGTTCCATCCAGCCTTGCCTGATAAATAAACTGTTCTACTTGATATTCGTAAATCATATCAACCACTATTTCGTGCGGAGGTTGGGCTGTATAAGCCGACCACATGGTATGCCAATGGGTATTTATGTCTCCGTCAATAGCTTTATAGGCTTCTTCTCCGGGGTTTTGACTTGAAAAACTTACAATCCGCCATTTTGACCGGTCTATATAAAGTAAAAAGTCTTTTGAAGTTATCATACTGTCATAAGCTCCTTCGGCTTTGCAATAAGCTTTGACTGTCGCGACATCAAGCATTTCAAACGGTTTATCATATAATTGGAATTCTCCGTCATTTATGCTGTAATAGATTTGAGCATTGAGCGTTGATGTAGTTAAAGTAATTTTACCTGCATTATCTCTGTCTATTTTTACGGGTAAACATACCGGCATTTCAACTCTTGCTTTTTCGGAAAGCTGTTCATCGCTTAACTGACCGGCAACAGGGAAAATCATGAAATTAAAAAGCGTATAATCCGACCGCAGTTCATATTGAGGCATTACGTCCGGTCCACAACTCGCATTTCCCAATCCTCTCATGCGGGCATTCAGCGAAACGATGGTGTTGTTGTTGAATGCCACCTGATAAGAATGCTTTGTACGACTATTTCTGTTCACATATAGTTCTTCCGGCTTGTAGTGAGTGGCAGAAGCCGACATTTTTTCGGGTGCGATAAATAACAGTCCGGTTCCCGAATCATCGCGAATGCTCATCCAGCGTACATCTTCCTTATTGCTTGTTTCCTGCGGATCTAAATACTTTTCCCATTGCTCGGAAACCGTACTGTTGTAAACTCCTTCGAAACATGCTTCTTTACGGTCGGGATATGATTCCCACGGTCCGCGTCCAAACCATGTTAATTTTTCAAAACCGGCAGGCATACTTAACCGGAAGCCCATTTCAGGAAGAATGCTTCCTTTCATACTCGGATCGATGGTTGAATTAACAAATATGGTTCCGTCTTTCAATATCTTAAATGCTATTTGAGTTGAAAATGTATTTTGCCGGTTGGTAACCGCCGCGTATGAATTATTAATAACGAGATCGACAGACTGGTCGGTCTTTTTCACATCCCAAGTTCCTGCCGTCACATTCAACTTTCTGATCCCCGCATCATCCCAGCTTTGAGTTTGTGCGTTATCATTGTTGGTAGGAAGGCGGAAAACGTTCAATGCCAACGGCTCGCTGATCAGTTGTTTGTCATTCAAAGTGTAACTCGCCAATGTCCCTGCCGATTTCGAGAAAACAATTGTAAAATTCGATCCGGTTACCGTTATATTATCCTGATTATCCTGAACATCTAAAGCGCCGGTTTCAGGTATTGAATACATTGGTTTTGTCGCTTTCTTCAGTTGAATTTGTTCGCCTGCAACTTCATAACCTGCGTCCGCCCACCAGGTATCTTCTTTCTGACAGGCGCTGAAACGGATAAAGTATTCGGCTTCAGGTTTTGCATCGCTTGGCAAAGCGTCGATAGTCACTTCTTTCGTTTCTCCGGCAGCAAGCGTCACGTCCAATTTTTCCCGTTTTAATTCTTTTCCTTCTTCCAATACAGTATAATAGATGTCTAAATCATCTGTTGATTTGAACGCCAATTTACTTTTCAGCAGGAAAGTTTTGCCATCATCCTTAACCGAAAAATCAATCGGCTGGTATATTTTTTTAGCATTGTAGGATTTGGCTGAAAGTGAAAAATCGGCAAATATAACGCCATCGCCGCAAAAAGAGCCATCGTTCGGATTATCGCCAAAATCGCCGCCATAAGCCCAATAGTATTGACCGGATTTTCCGGGTATTTCCATTTTAAAGGCTTGATCCTTCCAGTCCCAGATAAATTCACCGGTCAGAGCAGGATAATTTTCATACAAGCTGAACATTTCACGCACATTCGCCTGAGCATTTCCCATAGAATGGCTGTTTTCGCATTGAATATGCGGACGCGGGTTGGATTCTGTCAATCGGGATTCGCCAATGCTCTTGATATTGTCGTAATTGGCATACATCGTGCTGCTGACATCGCTCCACTGACTGTTTCCTTCATAATGAGTCAGGCGGGTTTTATCCAATGCTTTAATAGCGGTTGCCACAGATTGAAAATTATCGCCGCCACCCGATTCATTTCCAAAAGACCACATAAATATACAAGGATAATTACGCAACCACTTTACGTTATTTTGGTTCCGTTCTACCATCGGTTTCCGGAACAGCTCAACGCTGGAAAGTCCTTGGTCGCCATGACATTCAAGATTTGCTTCTGCTATTATATATAAACCATATTTGTCGCAAAGATCATAAAAATACGGGTTATTCGGATAATGAGATGTGCGCACGGCATTAAAATTCAACCGTTTCAACGTTTTCACATCCATTTCCATTTCTTCTTTGGAGATAGTCCGGCCATTGATTTCACTGAAGTCGTGACGGTTTACGCCATGAAACACCATGCGCTTACCGTTTATTAACAGTTCTCCCTGCTTGCCGATTCCTATTTTCCTGAACCCGACTTTTCCGCCACGGATATCTATTGTGTTGTCTCCGTCCTGCAATGTCAGTACCAAATCGTAAAGATAAGGAGTCTCTGCGCTCCATTTTTGTGGATTGTTTACCGGAAAAGTAATTGTATTTGCTCCAATCTGGACTGATGAGAGTTCTTGCTGTGCAACAACAGCATCATTATCCATTATTTTTGCGGTAATTTTCCCATCGTTTAAAGCTGTTCCGGTCAATGTCATATCAATCGTTACAGTTGCATTTGCGTAATTATTGTCCAGGTCTGTTTGGAAGAAATAATCCCGTATTTGCGTTTTGGGAGCCGACCAAAGAAATACATCGCGGGAAATTCCCGATAATCGCCAAAAATCCTGACATTCAAGAAAAGAACCGCTCGAAAAGCAGTAAACCTGTACGGCGATAACATTGACGCCCGTTGTAAGGTAATCCGTAATTTTAAATTCCGAAGGTAAAAACTGATCTTCAGAGTAACCTACCTGCTGCCCGTTGATCCAAAGATAATATGCGGAACCGACAGCATTGAAGCGGACATAAACATCGCGCCCCTTCCAGTCGTCCGGGACTGTAAATTCCCGACGATAACTGCCCACAGGGTCTTTCATGTTATTGTTATAAGTCCAGTTTGAAGGACGGTCGCCCATAACGCTGTACGTACTGGTATAGGTAAAAGGATATTGAGTATTTACATACAGAGGTTTATCCCAGTTTTTTCCATTCCTTACGCCGTAAACCTGCCAAACGGAAGGCACTTCAATATCGTCCCAATTACTTGTATTGAACGTTACTTCATAAAAATTTGCAGGCTTGGAATCAGGATCCTTAGCCCAATAAAATTTCCACGTGCCGTCGAGCGACAAATAATAGGTAGATTCTTCAATACTTTTGGTTTGTAATTCATTTTCGGTAGCAAAAGGAATTCCAATCGTATGTGCCTCTTCTTTATTTATTTGCGTTATTGCAACATTATCCCATGCGCCATCCCAGCCGTCGAAGGCAAAAAGCGGCAATGCGCTTAATAAGGATGCCAAAAAAATATAATAAAATTTCAGTCTTTTCATTTTGTTGTATTGTTTTTTTGTCTTTCTTTGATCACTTGTAAAACCATTCGTTGATATTGCTTTTCAACCGTTCCGTCAAAGCAGGGTCGTTCAGTTTTCTTCCCACCATTTCCGCCATGAATGCAGCTGGATTGTCGCTTCGATGACGGGAAACGCATAACAGATCAAAGAACCTGTTGCCTTCGAAGGCGGTCTCGGCAGCCAATTCATTTAAAATTTGCGATTCAACCCAGTTTATAGAATCCTGTTGCGTTTCAAGATTGGGGATTACAAACAGGTTTTGATCCCTGAAAATACCATATCCTCTGCCTCGGGATGCCGTACCAATATTGTTGTTAAATTTGGCATCGGTAAAATCCATGTAAGGCGGCAAATAGGCAACCTCTGCCGGATTTACTAAGCTTGGATTGGTGATATTGTTTCTGTTTAATCCGTATTTCAATACCGCAAATGCAAAAGAGGGCTTTCCCAAACGATTTACAGCTTCTGCGTAGCGCAGATAAAGTTGAGGCTGCCTGTAAATGGGAATAGCCGTCATATAGACAGGATTAGTCAGTAATTGATTACTCCAGTTTTCCGGTGCATAACCGCCTACACCTGCATTGTTGTAATATTTGGTAATAAATTCGGCATCTCCTGTTTGCATAAAAGACTGAAAGCTATCTCCTGTTTCAATTCCCCCTTTCATTTTAATACAACCTCTCAGGTCTCCTTCAAAATAAGCTGTAACAGTTCCGCCCAGCCCATCGGCGTATATATATGTTGCTGCCGACATGTCATCTACAAAGTTTTTTGACGGAATCAGGCCGGCTTTATCGTTGTAAGTGATGCCAACAAGATCGCTACTCAGGTATTGAATCTGGTTTCCATAAGCAATTTCGGAAATAAGTTCATCTCTATAAGCTCTAAAATGAGAAGAGAAATAGCCATCGCCGGTAGCATTAGTATACCGGCTGGTATAACTATCGGAGATGATATAACCATTGTTGAACATTAGTTTTTGATACATGGAAGCTGCTGCTTCATACTTGTTCTGATACAAATAAAGGTCTCCCAATAACATTTGCACCGGAATTACCATCCGGGAAGTCTGTTCATTTTCCAAATTTCCATAGTCGATTTGCCGGACAGACTGATAGGGAAGCAAATCGTTGATAAGCATATCTGCAAGCGCATCTATTCCTACGGTTGGATAATCTGCCTGCGATTCTTCTAAGCTCAAAATCGGTTTTTCAAAATAACTGACGCTGCCGAATATTTGAGCGAGTTGCCAGTAAGTCCATGCCCTTATGGTTTTAACGGCTGCATATTCGGGTATCATTACTCTTTCCTGATTGATAGTAATCGTTGTATCTACATGGGAAATGTAATAATTGCAATTGTTAATGATATTATAATAATCGCGTTTATCCAAATATATGTTATCGGGAGACGAAATAAACCCGGCAATTTCCTTCAATGCGACCGGGGCATTTTCAGTCACATTCATTAAATCACCTCTTAATTCTCCCAAAAGGACATACCGTTCTCCCACTTTTTGGAGTTGGGATAGAATACCGATAAAGGAATAAATGGAATCATTGGGCGAATTTAATTGGTGCTCATTTTCAAACATCAATCGGTCGGAGTTTGAGTTTAACATATCCTGACATGATCCCAAAGTAAAAAGAAGAGCAAGTGAAAAAATAATGTTTACTGTTTTAATTTTTAGTTTCATAACGAAATGAATTATAAAGGTTTACAAGTTAAGTTTGATACCCAGATTGAATGTTCTGGTCTGTGGCGTCAAACCAATGTCGATACCTTGATATAATACGGAATTATTTATTGAAAACTCAGGATCAGAGCCTAAATATTTCGTAAATGTATAAAGATTATTTACAGCTCCCCAGACAGAAATTTCCTGAAAGTAATGACTGTTTAAGGGTAATGTATAAGATAACGACAGGGATTTAAACCGGAGGAAAGACGCATCTTCTATCCAACGGTCTGAAAATCTGGAATTTCCCATGGGATCTCCATAAGTAGCGCGTGGGACAGAAGTAACCTGTCCATCCGCCACCCATCTGTTCAACATGCTTGTAGCCTGATTATAGATATCGCTTCCTGCTTCCAGATTTGCACGGAGAGCATTGTACGCCTGATTCCCATAAGAGAAAGTAAACAAAGCGCCTAATGTGAAGTTTTTATAAGTAAGATTACAATTGAAGTTCCCATAAAAATCGGGATTGGGGTCGCCGATAACCGTTTTGTCTTTCTCATCAATCACACCATCATTATTTAAATCGTCAAAGTGCATATCTCCTGCCTTGAAAGGGATTAAGGCTCCGGTTGCACTGCGAATAGATAAATTTGCAGCCTCTGCCTGAGCGGCGTCTGTGAAGACGCCTTTTGTTTTATATCCGTAAAATACGCCGGCAGGCAATCCTTCCCGGGTTAGTATTTGCGCTCCGTAGATATCGGTGAGATATTCTCCATTGGTAAGCGAAGTAATTTTATTTTTGTAATGTCCGATGGACGTTCCCGCATCTAATTTCCAATTTTTCTGATTGATAATACGGGCGTCAACGCTTACTTCATACCCTTTATTTGCCAGGGTGCCATCGTTACTCCAGTAATATTCGATTCCTGCTACGTCGTTAAGTTGTTTGCGGGTTAGCAGGTCTTTTGTCGTTGAAGAATAAAGATCTCCTTTTATGGATAACCGGTTATTAAAAAGGCTCATATCAATGCCTGCTCTACTCATATAAGTAGTTTCCCATTTCAATTTTTCATTACCGATGTTGTCAAGAATAAGTCCTGTTGCATTTGCTAAAAACAGGATGGATGAAAAATAGGAACGGTTGGCATAATTTGTGATGTTGTCGTTTCCTGCAACGCTATAACCTAAAGAGAGTTTTAAGAAATTAATGAAATTGACGTCTTTCATGAATTTTTCCGAAGAAATTACCCATCCTCCCGAAACGGCAGGAAATAATCCCCATGAGGCGCCTCCCAATTGAATGGCATTATCTGCTTTATTTCCAAAGTGGGAAGAGGCATCCATTGCGGTGGAGAAGTTCAGTAAATAGCGTTTTTTGAAATTATAATCCGCATTGATATACCACGACATGGAGCGCCAATTATCATTCATTCCGGTGGAATATCGCAAATCCGATTCTGTATTTGACAACTCGGTCATTTGGTCGGAACTTGCATTATGACCTTGCCCAAAGTTCTCGTTATAAGAATCCGACAAGAAACGAAATCCTCCGGTAACCTGCAAATCTTGCAGGTTATTCTTGATAATATTCCAGTCGACTTTTGAATCGGAAGAAATGGAGTTTTGCGCTCCCATAGCTACTTTTACTACATTTCTTGAATAGCCGTAAATAAATCCCGATTCGTTAGTCAACGGAAGATTAGGATTATGATAATATGATTTTTCATTTAATTTATTCCATGTATATGAAAACAGGGAGCTTACTTTTACTCTGTCGTTAATGGAATAAGTAGGCTGAAGATTCACATTGAAATAGTATTTTTTAGAGAATCCGATGCTACTTTCAATAATTGACATTGGATTGCTTACTCCCAACTCATCTTCTACGTTTAATTTATCACTGACGGAGCCGTTTCTATTGTAAATGTAGGGATAAAAAACTGGCGCCTTGAGTAGTGATAAAAAGATTGGCGAGGCAACGGCGTCAATGCCATCGTTGAAAACATTATTCACTGTTTGGGAAAAACTGATGCCCAATGGAAGTTTCAAATGGGCAGATAAGTTTATATCAGAATTAAACCTGATATTCAGTCGGTTAAAACCTGTTTTTTCAATATTGCCATCACTTGAGGTATAACCTAACATGAAAGCATTTAAAGCAACATCATCTCCACCGGTTATACTTATTCCATAATTTTGAGTGAGAGCCCCTTTGTTTATTAACCCTAACCAGTCGGTATCATTATGATAATCTTTATAAGTGACTCTGGTTGGATCGTCGCTAAGGAAGTTAAATTTATCAAGATATGATGCATCAGTGTATTTACCCTGCAAAATATCCGAAGCATAAATACGGTATTGATCAGCATTCATCATCGGTATGGATTTTATCGGAGAGCGGTATCCCATAGAAATATATACCGATATATCCGTCGCCATTGTATGCGCTCTTTTAGTATCAATTAAAATGACTCCGTTTGCTCCCTTGCTTCCATACAGGGAAGTTCCGTCTTTTAATACCGTTATTCTTTCTACATCTTTAGGGTCGAGCAAAGACAGGGGATTATTGAAAAACCCTTCCATAATGGACGACATGTCGCTGTAGGATTGACTGATAATTCCGTCGATTACAATTAAGGGCTGAGCTGTCGCATTCAAAGAATTTAATCCTCTGACGAAAAAGGAGGAACCGTTTCCTGCAGCCCCCGAACGGGATATAGCCCGTATTTGCCCGTTCAAGCGAGAGGTAATATCTTCGTCAATAGTTACAATTTCTTTAGAAAAATCGGAAATTGACACAATCCCTTTTGTCGATAAAATATTATCATCGTAAAATGAAGTTGCTTTGGTTTTTTCAATCATTTGAATCTCAATTTCGGTACGGTCGTTCAAAGCTACCAGTTGGTCTTGATATCCGGGAGCCTCGACGAAAAATAATGCATCTTTGTAGGGTACATCTATTTGAAATGACCCGTCTTCGCCGGTCATTGCCGTTATCCGGGTTCCGATAACAGAGATTCTGGTTCCTGCAAAACCTTTTTTAGAAGAATCCGTAACCTTTCCTGTAACTTTGTATGTTGTGGATATTGACAAAGAATCCTGCGTTTGACTAATAACAGGCATAGTAAATGTTGCAAGTATTAATATGCAAATCAATCTCAACAGGAAATTATGGGGGCATTTCAATTTGTCGCTATAATACTGTGCCGTCATTGCGAGGTACGAAGCAATCCATCTTAAATATTTTATCTTCATCGCGTTAATTTGCTTAATTTTGTATAGGTTCAAATGTAATATCGTCAATTGAAAATCTTCGTGAATACAGAGTACTTGTAACCTGTTGTGTTGTAACATTTGACCGGATCGTCAAAGTAGTTGTCGTAACAAGACTTTCCGGCTTATTTTGCGGATTCATATACCAAAGTTGATCAACATAGTTGGAAACAGGAAATTCAAATTCACTGAATATTTTCATTCTCACTTTCTGTGTGCCGCTGGTAGTGTATTCGGACGAATTGGACGCTGTTGCCGTTTTCAAAGTTCCGTCGCTGCCCATGTACGACAGATTAAATGTAAGCATGGTGCTGTCGTTGGTGAATACATTGTTGTCATCAATTGAAGGTATTATATCTACGTAAATGTTATATTTACAGGAAAGGACATCCGGTATTGAAAACGTAACGGAAGCTTGAGACGACGAATTTGTAGGCGATATTGAAATATACCTGCCTCCGCTCACATCCTGTACCGGACTGTTGATTGTAATAATGCGGGGGGAAATAGTTGTATTGCTTCCCGTTAAGCGTCCGCTGGTGTTTTCAGCTTCTATTACTATGGGCGGATTCCATGTTTCCACATTATTAAGACGCAGATTGTCGGTCAGGTATATTAAGCCATTGGATGCTGTCGTTTTCTCACTTCCACCGAATAAATTTTTCACATCATGGATAACTGTTTTTTGTCCTAAGTTATAGTACATAAAAGTAGTATACGTTGAAATCAAAGAATCAACAGCAGAAGGATCCGGAATCCTTCCCCTGAAAATAAGATTATTTACAATAGCGAGCGAAGTTTGAACGTTACTTACAGAATCGGCATAAAGCTGATTTTTATTATAGACTTTGAAGTATGGGGCGATTCTTTCATAAGCCGCTTTCCAAGCTGCATTTGTCGGCACAAGCATGGTATAAATAGAGTCTTCATTGTTAATAGCGCCTAATCCCATGCCGGGATATTCGAACAAGCGATTATACGGAGTTGTTATACTGTCATAAATAATCATTCCATTTTCGGTATTGATAGGAATACTCAATGCTTCATCGAATTTGTTTTCATGAAACAGGGAGATAAAACCGGCAATAGAAGATGTACTTGCGTTTGCAATAATAAATTCATACAAGTTCTGAAAGTAAGGAATAAGCCCGTTCGTAGTGTGCAAAAGCCCGTTATTTGCAATTATGTTTTTCTCAATCAGCAATTCGCCTCCGAAACTTATTCCTCCCTCATCCGAATAAGAATAAATCTTTTTATTAATCATCCGGATGGATTTTCCTAAAGGAACAGATGTCGGGTTATTGAAGCGCGCTATCTGATTTTCAACGATTAAACGCGCTTGTATGGAATCAATAGTGTTTGTATCAATGGATGATAAATTTTCATTGTCCGGAGCCCAAACGGTATAAGTCTGGGAAGCGGACAACATTTTATCATATCCGGAAATCTCTATTAATCTGGCGAATTTGGATAGCTGATCGTTCTGTTTTATTAATTCATACAAATTGGCATTTGACGGAGATCCTGCATTATTATAATAATTATTCCAATCGTCTTTGCATGAAAATAGAAAAATGCAAATCGTCAAAACAATGAACAGGAAATTATATATCACATTATGCTTCATTTTTAATTCGTAATTTTTAATTCGTAATTCGTAATTTAATCAATGCCTTCTATGTCGAGGTAGCTCACCGGCACATATTCGAGATAATCCAAATGGAATGGCGCCATTTCTCTTTCTACATTCTTCACCCTGAAATAGTGCGGAGCATAATCCTGAAAGGTGAATGTTCCAACTATAATTCGCAAACTTTGAGACTGCTGCCGAAGATTTTCGCCTCCATTTCCCAATGACCAGATAGAATTTGGTCCCTTCATGTATCCCCTGTTTCTCATCATCTTGTCGTTTTCCACGCCATTGTCGGCGGTAGAAGCATCGCTCACCCAACCGACGTCCGGACTGGTTCCTGCGATTGACAAATCTTTAGGGATTCCAATAATTTGACCATCAATAAATATTTGCGCAATTCCCCGCCATGATTCTGCCATATATCCTAAACGAATTTCATACGTTCCGGGAGGAACCGGAGGCATTCTCAAAGTAAAGTCATACCATCCGTAGATTAGAATTTCGTCCGCTTGATAATCGTGATAATAATTATTAGCAATCATCCTGAGAACCGACGCATCATTCATCACAAAGTAGGGTTCACAATAATCGGTCGTTATAGACATTCGATTATCATTAATATTCTGCCAGCGGATATTGTTGTTGGTTAACTGCGGAGGAATAGCATAAGCGTCGAAACGAATCCGTTTGTTCAGTACATCATTTTGCATCACGTTTTCATCATATACCATTATATTTTTCAAGGTATGAACAAATCCGTTTATGGCATCCAGATTACTGTTACCTTCATCAATTGCTACATAAGATCCGTTTTTTTGCGTGTTGATCTGGTTTCCGCCTTTTATTTCCATTATGCGAAGATTCAACATTGTTTCGTAATATTCATACCTTTTATCCTGAGCGGTAGCCGATGTGCAAGCGCCAGAATAAACAAGCGAATTGGTGGACATTTGCCGGTCGAGAATATGATAAGAGATGAATTTGTTCAACGGATTATTCCGGCTTGTATAATCGTTCATGTCTTCCGTTCCATAATATTTTGAAGCAAAGGCAACTAACTGTGCTAAGGTTTCAATTCCCGCCGCTTTAAATACGTCGTCGGTTTCTGCAAATATAGTATAGCCGTATTTCTTTTTATCGGGCACCGTATAAGATTGGGTTGTACCGCCTTCATCTGTTATATAGGTAAGACCACCGGGAAAAGGATTATGATAAGTTTCGTCATATATTAATTGAATAGAATCCTGCATATTTGTTGATTCCAATGCTTGGGAAAACAAACTGAATTCGCTGTGGCTTTGCAAGACTGCATTCAAATAAATAACAGAAGGCTCAACCACTCTATCTACAATATGTACAACTCCATTGTGTACCTGATTGTCTTTATTGATTATGAGTGAATTTTTATTGATGTATATCAATTGTGCGCCTTGAGAAGCTCCGTATGAAATAACAATGTATCTGTCGTTCATGCTCGTTTCCGGCAGAGCGCCTTCTTGAAACAACAAAGAAGTATATTCGGTAGTGACTCCTTTGATTACATGGTTATAAATGATCGTTTTTTTATCATCTAAAGTCAAATCATCATATGTGATTCCTTTATCTTTAAAATAAATTGCGAAAGCCGAATCCGTAGGTACAAAACAGGTATAATGTCCATAAGAGGATAACAGGGAATAAGTGTCGGTTTCATTTATAATCCGGCTAAAGATTGAACAATCGGGATTGTTTTCACAAAACGAAGCGACAGTTTCCCCCGTGAAAGTGTAAAAAGAGTCGTTGCTAATATTGTCGCTGTTACAGGAATAAAAAGCAAAAAACAACGATAACAAGATATTGATAAATAAATTTCTTCTCATAACTCTTTCACTTTAATTTTGTTGAACTTCAGAAGATATTTTATAAAAAGGATTCTGTTTAAGCAGGTAATTTACTTTCAACTCTCCGTCATTGATGGGCATATACAGCGCATTGACATCGGATAAATTACTTCTTACGGTTGCCTGATCCAATCCGGCATATTTCCGCATCAAGTATTTGGCGACAATGACATCAATGTTATTCTCCCTGTTAATTCTCCTCAACAAGTCGAAATAGCGTTTTCCTTCAAATAAAAATTCCCTTTGGCGTTCATCAAAAACCAAATCCCTCATCAAGGCTTGGGAATTGTAGGAATTATAATTCAAAGGAGTAGTAGTATTCGGATTTGCCCGGTTCCAGGTTCTGCTCACCAAATCAAATGCGGCTGTCAGGTTGTTGTCGCCTCCCAATTCCACAAGCGCTTCCGCTTTCATCAGATAGACATCAGGAAGACGGTAAACAATCCAGTTAGAGGATGTATATCCATTGGCATAATCACTCGCAGCAGTACTTCCGTTCGGATTATCACTCCTTAAAGATATATATTTTTTGATGGGAAAAAGTTGATTGACGAAATCCGGGAAAAAAGCGTCTTTTCCGCGAAGATCGACAGGTATTTTATTACCATTAAAAGTTACATATCTGGGAAACAGGTCGCCGGGCGATACCAAATCAAAAGCGGACAATTGTTCCTGTTTTCCGTTACCTCCGGTGGTTCCATACATCCCGTTTACCGCGTAATTCAGAAAGTTGTTGGAATTATAGAACTGCAATTCAAATATGCTTTCGGTTGAATTTCCAATAATAAAAACGTCGGCATTATATACCTTCGAATCTTCCAGCTTTAAAACTACGTTATTGTCATTGAGCACCTCGTCGCAATATTTTATGCAATTGGCATAATCGTTTCTCCATAAATACATATCTGCCAGAAGCGCGCGGATTGCATTTTGAGTGATTCGTCCTTTGGATGAATAGACATCATTTTCCCAAAATGAAGGCGCCTGGTTTTCACATCCTTCAAGGTCTTGAATAAGGAAATCCAATACTTCATCGGGAGACGATTGCGCTACTACAAGCGGCTGTTTATCATCATCATAAGGGGTTTCAATCAGTGGAATATCCCTGAATGTGCGCACCAGCGTGAAATAACAAAACGCCCGTATTCCTTTCGCTTCGGCAATATATGCCTGCAATTGGCCTTCGGTGAAATTGGGGTCGTTGTCCTTTGCAAGCGGCGCATATTTTATCACATTGTTGCAATTATTTATAACCGTGTAAAAACTGCCCCAGGTAGTATATTCATTGGCAGGAAGCAGTTTTGTATCCAAAATATTGCTGATACTCATATTAACGCTTCTTCCTTTTATTACGTTGTCGGATCTTACTTCTCCCCAAACAATCAGGCGCTCAATAAAAGCTTGCTCGATCATTCCCCTGTAGCAGGCGCCGACAGCGCTTTTCACATCATTCTCGTCTTTCCAGAAATCTTCAAAAATCAGTTCCGATTTAGGACGGATATCAAAGAATTTGTCGAAACTGCTGCAGGAAGTAAATCCGGCCAAAACAGGTAATATCAATAGAAATATATATCTTTTCATATCCAATTTTTTATAAACCAACAGTTATGCCTAACGTAAAATATTGCGGTCTGGGAGTCAGGTTATTGTCAATAACCAATCCAGGATTATTATTATCTATTAAATTTGAAGGAGATATTTCAGGGTCCACACCCGTATATTTAGTAAATGTGAGAATGTTATTCAGCGTCAGATACAAATTAAGCTGACTTAAATGGTATGGTCTAATTAATTTCTGATCAAACCCGTAAGCGAATGTCAGGTATTTGAAACGAAGGAAAGAACCGTCTTCCACAAATCTGTCGCTTCCAAGGAAATTATATCCTGTCTGATACAAAGCGCGGGGAATCGGCGTTATATCGCCATCCTGACGCCACCGCCAATTAGTAGCAATAGATTGATTATCGTTGGTGTACATACTTTCTGCATTCATCCTTGCCGCATTGATGATTTTATTACCATAACGGAATGTGAAAAAGGCATTGACGGATAAATTCTTGTACTTGAATGTAGCTCCAAAACCTCCATTCAGTTTAGGATTACAATTACCCAAATACACAATGTCCAATTCGTCGATAGTTCCATCATGGTTTATATCCGCATACATAGCGTCGCCTCCTCTGAAAACCGCATTATTTCCAAACATGCCATAAGCAAAAGTCATGGGGATGGGATTACCTTTGGAGTCCAAAACAACATTTCCATTAGCATCCCTGTCTACCGGACAAGTGCCCGGTCGTCCTTCCTCATACTTGTCGTATTGGTAAACGCCCAGATATTTAAATCCATAAATTGAGCCGAATGAGTTCCCCGGCTGAATATGCGTCAGGTAGCTGCCGTTTTGATAATTAAAATCTTTATTGTATGCATTTAATATGGACGGGGATAATGATATTATTTTATTCGTATAATTCGACAGGTTGAAATTTATATCGAAGGTGCAGGCTCCTGCTTTTATCATGTTATTGGTAGAAAAATTAAATTCCCAACCCTGGTTTCCCATACTTCCGGCATTGATATAAGTTAATTTGTCAAATCCCGACGAAGTAGGAATGCTGATATCAGGGAATAGCAGGTCGTCTGTTCTTCTGTAATACACATTAGCGTCTATAAAGTATTTATTGTCAAACAACTGTATATCGGCCCCCAAATTATAAGATGAATTTTTTTCCCATCTTAAATCGGACAATTTAAATGAACTGGCCTTAATGGTCGGCATATTGATATAGTTTCCATTTCCGGATCCCCAATCCCCATTGTAGCGGCTGAAATAAAGGTATTCTTTGTCGGGCTGGTTTCCGGTGACGCCCCATCCTGCGCGGATACCTAATTCATTCAGCCACGATGCCGCCGGTTTCATAAATTGTTCGTCGGAAATAATCCATTTGGCAGAAACACCGGGAAAGTTACCCCAACGCCTGTCGTATCCAAAGCGGGTGCTTCCTTCTCGCCTAAATGTCATATCAAGAATATACCGTTCGAGTAATGCGTAGTGCATCCTCCCTGTAAATGCCATGGAACGCGATTGACCTTGTCCGCTGTTAAAATTTGCATCAGAACCCGGCGTGGTAGGATTGGTTATCATTCCTTCCGGTAATCCATACCTTTCAAATTCCATAAATTGAGAATTTGCTGTGGTAAGTTGAAATCCTCCGTATAATATCAACGACTGATTTTCCAATTTTGGAGTCCAGGTAATATTATGGTCGGTCGTTACGGTAAGTCCTTCCGCTTCGTTGAGGTATCCTCTATTAACCGAATTATCCTGCCAGCTTTTGGACGTAAGTTCCCTCGGCAGGAATCTCATTTGTTTCTGATTGTTGATGTTGAAAGAAACAAGTCCATTATACCTTAACATAGACACATCAGGGTCTAAAATATCGTATTGAAGCCGGAGCGAAGGAATTGCCTCGATACTCTTAGCATTGTTAACGGCAAGTTTTGCCAAAGCAACCGGATTGTATAAGTCGCGTTGGGAAGGATTAAGCGCAGAATTTTGGAGGATAGTATAAAATTCACCCGTATCGTTCCCATTCATATCTTTCCTGTAAACCGAAACATTAGGCATTTTTTTGTATGCAATATGTAACAAACCTTGCTGATTATCATCCGAACTATTCGGAATTTCATAATTCATATCGTTGTCTGTATAGGTAAAGAGAAAATCAGATGTGAATTTAATCCGGTCGGAAACGAGATATTCTACATTGGAATTACCTGAAATACGGTTCAGGTTTTGCTTGATAACGGTTCCCGACTCCTGATAATATCCGAGGGAGGTGCGGAAATGAGCTTTGTCGCCTCCGCCGGAGATAGAAATATTATGATCGTGGGCTATCCCGTATTGCGTAACTTCTTTTACCCAATCGGTATTGTTATTAAAGTTTTGATATTCCGCGAATGTGGGATCATAATTAAATTCAGGGATATTGGCGTCGTTTTCATTTTGATTCGGATTAAAATATTCCTGTTTCATTAACATAGTATAATCATTCCCATTCAGCATTTTTAATCCTTGCGGTTGCATTTTCCCTGATAACCTGTACATATATTGGACTCTCAGCGGTCCTTTCACTCCTTTTTTCGTCCGGATAGAAATTACCCCGTTTGCGCCCCTTGAACCCCATATAGCAGCAGAAGCTCCATCTTTCAATACCACAATTTCTTCAATATCATTCGGATTGATATTGAGAAGATTGGCAAAATCCTCCTGATTGGAGTTGGCAAAATCGAACGAAGAGCTGATATTGTTTTCGTAGGGCACATCATTCAAAACTATCAATGGGGTGGAATTTGCGGTAATAGAAGTTATTCCCCTGATGCGCATAGAGGAACCGGCTCCGAGGTTTCCGGAATTTTCTACAATATCCAAGCCTGCAATACGACCTTGCAGCGCATCGTCGATCGAAGCAACCGATAAACCTTCAAATGCTTTTGCATTTATCTTTTGAACAGCGCCGGTTATTTCCCTTTGAGGGATAGTAATTGTACCGTCGGAATGCGTGGCTTTCGCCTGGACAAGCACTTCGGACAACTGAGTATTTTCTTCTAACTTTACGTCAAATCTCCGTTTTAAACCTATGGGCAATGTTGCGGTTTTATATCCGACATAAGCAAACCTGATAGAATTTGACGGATTTTTTATCTGGAAAGAAAAGTTACCATTGTAATCGGTTGTTGCTGCGGAAATTACGCGATTACTTCTATCCACTTCCAATACGCTAACCCCAATTAAGTCTCCATCCAAATCGGAATAAACCTTACCGCTAACGATTAATTGATCTGCCTGCGACCATACAATTAGAGGAAAGCAAAAAATGAAAAGCAGCAATATATATATAGTTTTATTCATACATCGTTTTATTATCCGGATTATTCAAATTTTAAAGCATTGTCAATTAAATGTATAACAGCGCGCGAAGATGAAATAATGCTGTTTGCGCTATAATAATTAGCATTGTTAACTATATAATCGCGGGTCATTAAATTATATAATCCTTCTGTTTTTATAACATTTGCGGTAACGGGTTCCGATTGCCCTTGAGCATTTTTCCCGACGCCTTCGCATGTGATGTTTAAATTTGTCCCGTTACTGTTAAGCGTTAATCTGTAAAATTTTCCGGTGTCATCATTTATTGCTGCAGTTTCATACCTCATATTTGAAATGGGATTACCGGAAATATAAATAGAATTGTCCATAAAGTGATACCTCAAAAATTTCAGAAGGTATAAGGTTTCTTCTTTTTTTAATACAGGATCATCTTCATTTGCAATTTCATCCCAGGTAAACAGTTTAGGGTCATTTTGAAATGCTTCATCCAATGCTTCTTTGGTCGGCACAAACACTGTGTAGTGAAAATTATTGAATGAGTTTACCACTAATCCCAAACCACTGCTTGTTCCAACTATTTTCATGTCGAATATGGATGTGATATCTTTATCATTAACGAAATACTCCGATACCCTTTCATCTCCGTTCAACAAATCAAAAAATGCTTTATATTCTTCATGTTCTCCTAAAGCCGTATATACGGATTTTATAGGATCTTGCAAAATTTTGTCGACGTAATATGAACGGCCATTGTCTGAATCATATATGCTTTTTACGCCGGAAACGTCGTTTGTAACTATTTTTGCCGGATCAATTCCAAGTTCAATGTCGCCGCCGCCCGTCATTTCAGTATTATCGCCGCCGCCGCTTATTTTTAATGTAGCTCCGGATTTTGTCATGGCATAATTCGTATGACCGTCGTTGATGTATCCCGACATGGAAGCGCCTTCTTTTTCACCAACAACAATGTGCATGTCCACGATGTCGTTCAGACGGTTCTGAATAATACTCTGATCAGTTATTTGCCTTAACAATCCGGCTTTTTCCCCGTTGTCGTCAACCGCATATACATCTGCATAAACTATATCCAGGAGCGGATTATATTTAAAAGACCATATCTCCCTATAGCTGACGCCCTTAGCCCACGCCACAGGGTCTCTGTATGAATCGAATGCATCATCTGTCGGAACAATAAGATTATACATATTTTCCATCGATCGAAGGTACAGGTAAAATTTCATATCCTTGTTTTGAATAGCCCAATTCATAATTGTGGTATTGGAGCTTATCAGGGTAGGTCCATAAACACATTGAAAATCAATAGGAGGGAAAACCTTGTTGGTGACATAAACAACGCCATTGCAACCTATATATGATTTGACGAGATTATTTTCCGATACACTCATTTCATAACTGGTTTCATCCATGAGTGTGGGCCACGAATGAGGTAATGAAGTAACAAATGATTTTTTCTGATGATTTTTTAAAAAGAGGGCTAATAATTTGGTCGGCACATTTTCCCAGTTTCCGTACGCTTCTTTCAGAAACCTGCCCCTGGAACCGGAAAAATATTCCGTCATAGCATCATTCGTAGGGACAAACATAGCTCCCATATCGTCCTGGATGGTATTACTTGGCGAATATCCATTATCGGTCGGATCATAATACAATAAGCCATAATTTGTTAAAGTATTATTCTGTGGATCTACTGTCAAATTATCATTAAAATATCGTTTTACAAAAATAGAATCGACCTTATTTAAAGGCGGATGTAAAGGAGATGAACCATCGTAAAATGCATGTACTTGTTTTGTTACAAAATCACTATAATAAGGTGCGCAAAATTTATTCAGCAGCATGTTAAAAATGCTGAGATTACTGTCGTCATGGATTATTTGAGCCATATTTTTAACCGGAAGCAATACATCTTCCATGACGTGAATGTATCCGTTTTTACAGATTATATCTTTTTGTTCTACTCGAACGCCATTGATAAAAATGTCTCCGGGGTTATACGTTCTTCCGTTGTGTATTAAAGAGAAATCCCTGTCAGTCATGCCTTTAGTCTGCATAAATGCGGGAGTAAAATGTACCATAGGTATTACGTTGTCATTATCGACTAAATAAATACCTTTATTTTTGTAATAGCTCCAATAGTCATTTTCAAATAAAACCGGATCATTTATAAATGGAATCGAGTCAAGATAAGTATTTGCAGTAGTATGCCTGATTGCAAGGCCTTCCCCTGGTCCGTTATTATTTCCGGATACATTTGATAACATCCCCGACATATATGCCATATTAATCATACTTGAATTCATGATAATTCTTTTCTGTTCAAGCGTTAATTCGTTGTATGATTTGGCATACACATTACTTGCAAAAAAGCGTTCAAAGGCTTCGTCTTTGGCCGGAAAAACAGTTTTACTTCCGGTTTTTTGCAGTACGTCTTTATAGTCAAGATCATTGATTAATTTCAAATAATAAGTAAAATTCCCATCATTTTCCAGATAATCGTAGATGCTTCCACCTAAAAAACCGGGTTCTTCTTTGTCGTATATGTAATCATCTTTGCATGAAGTCAGCAGGAAACCGTTTAGCGCTGTAAAAATAAACGGAAGGATGAAAAATATACGTTTTAAATTAATTTGCATTGACATTAAAATATTTAATTTTTTTTAATTACCAAAATTTGTTGAGCAAAGTTAACTATTACAAAAATAACAATGGTATGCTTTTGGGACAAATATGTACAGATTATCTGACATTGTATTTTTCGAGAAGAAGTCAGAAATGCTGTACAGAAAAGAAACATTATTCGTGGCCCTTTCCACTCAGAAAGGTGAGATGGGAAAACAAGGGAAATACGCCACAATTGCATTACTCTAAAGACGAAGTGTCATTCCGAACGAAGTGAGGAACCTGATCTTGATTAAAAGACACTGATATTTAAACTAAATCATTTTTTCGACATTCAAAACATAAGCATGCAATCCCTGCGCTTCGGTTTTCATGTCGAGTTCATGTAAGATTTCCAATA